>VOFK01004287.1_pt1 | contig 28591 bp, 41 predicted proteins | sample 5384121 | NCBI WGS metagenome assembly VOFK01 (sample SAMN12384730, study PRJNA508395) | human gut metagenome | isolation source: healthy gut J | host: Homo sapiens | reverse complement strand
GTTACGTATTGCTAGGTTACGAATTACCCCAGTTGTTCAGACGGATATGCGGCAAAAGTCACCCGGCAGGACTTCTTCAGCGTGTAGATTTTTGCTGTCATTTCTCGACCATCACTTCTGGCAACGGCACGCTCCAGATTCGATTCTGACGTGTTTTGCGTCGCCTTCGGGAGACTCTGGTGGCAGAGCCGCGGTTGACATGATGAAACCGCTTCCCGGCAACGCTAAGTTATCATACCGTTTCCATATATAGGTGGAGGCGCGTCAATCTGTCCCAATAATGTGGATTCCTCGGACCAGCTTCGCCCGTTCAGAACCGTTGGCTACGGCAAGTGATGTCATAGTTGCCCTCGGGTTTACTGTGATTTCCTTGTTGCAAGTGATAGACAATGCCATGTCCTTCTTGTTTCTCCGCTGGAAGTGCCTGCAACCCGATCGCTTTTGAGCACATTGATGAGTAACCAGATTCTTGCTGGAAGAGTCAAACAGACAGAGGGTTTACATTGCTCACCCGTGGCCTTCTTCGGTCACCTGGCTGGTCATAGATCTCCGGAATTCCTTCTGGCAGAAGCGGCACGGCTGCCGTTGGAAAGAGCTGGGAACCGCATACAATGAAATTCCATGAGCTTCTCCTGACTTCGAGCGGGATTGTCTCCGTGTTTCTGAGTGGGAACACTCGGAACCAGCTGATGGTCCTGCTCACAGCGCTGCAAGAACGAAGCGGATACGGCTACATCTGCTCATAATGTAAAATAAGTTTTTAGTACATGTGATTAATAAATCTCAGCGTAATATCTCTCAGCTTGCTCAGTCCTGCTTTCTTTGGCTTTGCGCAGCAGGGCGCTTCGCTTCGGTATACTCTCCCGTTCAGCATTTGCATGATACCTGCAAAAGCGGTCTTTTCGAAAGTTTTCATCGGCTTTGTCCAGATAGAGTGAGGCTGCCTTGTATCTCCTCGCGAGAGCAGGATGCAGGCTGCATTGAGATTGGCAACGGGTGTTCCGGATTAAAGCAGAACGGCCGTCATGAAAATCTGATTGTATTCCGGACTGCCGGGCTAGGTCCGCTATGCGGAACATCTCTTCAATACTCAGATTCTTGGGAATTTGCTTTGGAATACCTAGCAGCCTGCTCTACCGTAAACGGACGTACCACATAGTGGATGAATTGTAGTCGAATGGCGGAGGCCGAAATCATGTTGCAGGATGAAACGAAACTCTTCGGGATAACGTTTCCGTATTTTTCCGTTCTCGTCGGGGGCTTTTTTTTGCTTTCTGCAATATCGCAGTTCCTGCGATAGAGTGATAACGGTGTCCGGTCAGCAACTTGACAAATCCGTCCCCAGTCTTCCGGGGAGTGTAATGGGTGGTGAACAATGCTTATCATGAAAAGCATATTGGCTGCATACATGGTCTTTCAAGGTCGGTTTAGTTCCCGCGCCAGACGCTCGTTGTTGGGTAGGGGCCTTCAGAGGCGTATCCATGAATGTCAATATGCGAAATGACTACATTGGTATCGTTTTTTTCATCAGGTCGATACTGCGCTTTATCTTTTTGCCAGTTCGGCGGATTGTTTCTGTATTCGGGATAGATGGTTGTTTCGTTGAGCGGGAAGTCCAGATAGGCACGTCCGCTTTCTTCGCGCACTTTCCTTTCTTCCATCTGCGGAGTGATGAACGCTACGTGCGGATGGATATCGGGAAGCGATGTTCAGGCGGGTCAGATAGGTGGAGTCTGTATGATGGGGGACTCCGCATCCGCATTCTTTTTCGATGAGATGCAAGGAGGCATGCTTCATCCAGTGGGTGAAGGGGATGCTGCGCAAGTAGTGTACGCTTTGTTTGCGGTCATTGCGACGGCGTAACTCTTCATAGTCTTTTTCCTGTCTGCCGGTTTCACGCTGGAAGAAAATATGCTGTTTACGACCGTTCACATAGATGGCGGGAAGCTGGATGAAGTTGTCCAGGCTGTCGCTGAGCCGGGGAATCAGTATGACTGATTCGTTGGAGGGAATCTGCCTGGTAATGTCTACTTGCATGGACACTACCAGACTTTCTCCCATCCGGTAGAGCCGGGAGGAGGCGATGTAAATCGAACTGTCCCGTTCTGCCGGCTGCGCCGATGAGCAAAGCGCAGGAAAAATAAATGATATAAAATAGAATAAGTATTTCATGGCTCTTTAGTTAAATATGTAAACTATACTCAGGGATGCTCTGGAGGGGCCGAAATAGTGATAATGGCCTTTTTCCAGTAGCTCGGCACACACGTCGGGGCATTTATATTTCTTATAGTCGATATATTCATACCCTACACCGACGGAAACTTCTATATTCCAGTGGCGGTTGAGCATGATGTGGTATCCGTAGCTTATGCCTCCACCTGCCAGCCAGCCTGCATACCGGTGCTCTTTCAGCCAGGGGAAGAGTCCGAAAGGCATCTTTTTCCCTCCTACGTTGAACTGCGCTCCGTTGAGATAGGCTCCCCAAAAACTGCCGTTGAATTTCTGGCAAGTCCAATAGCGGTATTCCGGTTGTATGAGCCAATATTTGTTGACATATCCTTCCATGCGTTTCCATGGGCGTATGCTGCCGGATAAATCGAATGTGGATTTGGGACCGAAGGCATATTCCACACCGGCATTCAGCGCACCGTTGGCGGCGGAAAGCAGGTTGCTTTTGACAGCCATTTTCTGTGCGGAAACGGAAAGGGCGCTGCCGAGCAGAAGACAAGAAAGGACATACCGGGTTTTCATGTTTTATTGTATATTGGTTTGGTTGGATTCAAAGAATATTTTCAGGTTATAGGTGGCTTCTTCCGAGCCTTCGGCTTTGGCGGCTTTCAGCAGGCGGATGCCTTCGTAGGTGTTGTTGCACAACAGTTCGTAGGCTCCACGGCAGTTCTTGTAGGCAAGCGTTTCATGGGAAGCCATTTGCAGATAGCGGCCGGCTGCCTGTGTGTTGCCCCGTTCGATGGCGGCGGCAGCGGCGTTGAGGTTGGCAACGGGACTTGCCGGATATATCTTGACACTGATGTCTATGATTTTGTAGAACTGTTCCGGAGTGTTCTTGTAGCTGATGGCTACGGTGTAAAGAACTCGCGTAACGAAAGCATCTGCGGATTGATTTCGGCTATGACACGTGCTTCGTCCAAACTGAAGTTCAACTCTTTCTGGTTGCGTTCAATCGGTGGCATCGCTTTCGGGAGATACATAGCTTCCCTTGAAGTGCTGTCTGCCGGAAGAAACAGGACGGGATTCCGAGATGACAGATGCAGAAGGGGATGCTGCAAAATCTCCCTCCCGGGTCCTGTCCTGTCGGGGAACGAAAACACTTTCTGTTTTTGTTGCTCTTATTATTTTTATTGCTTTATCCGGGATAGGGATATTTTCACTTTGTGTCTTTTTCCCATTGCCGTTGATAACTTCTTTTTTTATATTCAGGCTGGCTTGCTGCACCCATTCCGCCACAGGAAGTGAAGCACGGTAATCGATGCTTTGATTGCCCTCGTCGAGGGCAATGGCGGTGAATACGGGAGGGACATCTGTTTTGCCTCTCCGTTTGTTGAGCGCCGAAGTGCGGCGGTACAACCGGTGTGCACGTTCTCCATTGAGCAGAATCCGGGGAAGCTCCTCACTGTGCTCTCCATCTGTAAGGATAGGGGTGAGGCAGATATGACTTTTGGAATCCATTTGGGAAGCACCGAATGTCATTTTCATGGATATTACGGCAGAGTCTTGCCGGAGAGTGACAGACGGAGGTAAAATGTCAAGTCTCAGATTTTGTGCAGTGGCGAATGTGCCGCATAATAAAAGACTGAATAGTATGTTTGTTTTAAGTTTCATGACTAATTGGGGTGTATGTTGCTTTTATATATTTATTGAATGAAATAAATGAATGAAATGCCTATTTGGGTTGGCCCGAAGTAATTGGAGTGTGATTGCTTGATGAGTGCATCTCCTTTGGCGGGGCCGTATTTATCATAGGTGAGGTGGGCATATCCGACGGATATGCTTGCTTCGAGACTCCAGAATGTGCTGAGCAGCCATTGGTGTCCATAGGTCACTCCGCAGCCTATCAGATTACCTTGGTAACGGTTGTTCTTGACTGTGGTGAAAGGGGTGGTTCCGCTGAAATTGTATTGGGCGAAGTGGGCTTGCACTCCGAAAAAACTTCCGATGAAGGTTTCATTGAGCCACCAACGATATTCGGGCTGGACCAGAATATGTTTCATCTTTTTGTTTTCGCCCAGATTCCAGGGGTTGTAATTGACACTCAGACTGAATGAGTGAGTGTCGTCGCATCTTATTTCTCCTCCCAAATTGAGGGTGCCGGTAAGGTCATAAAGAATATTGCTTTTTACAGCAATACTTTGGGCCGAGGCTGTACGCGAAGAAATAACTGTCAACATGATTGCTATTATCAATAAATAAGAATGTCGCATTGTCAATATTTTTATTTTATGATTTTTCTGTTACTTTAGAAGTAACGGAAGAGGCGGAGGAAGGGAAAAATCCATAGCTACAGAGGTAAAGTGTGGATTTTGTGGATGTTAGGAGAAAGAAAGCGCTTAAAATAAGTATTAACCCATGTTAACGATTAGTATGTGGGGAGGGAGAGGTGTATGTGTAGGAAAAAGATTTTTTAAACTAGAAACGAAAAAAAAGTGTATAAATCTTGCATCATATCTAAAGTTTGTATACTTTTGCTTCCAAAATATCTTCCGTTACTTCTAAAGTAACAGTATTGTAATTCTCTGTTTTATAATATAATGTGAAGTTTTAAAACTGCTTATATAGAAAAGTTGATGTATTTAATTATTACCTTATTGGCTTTGTTTAATTCATCATTCTTAAAGCTTTTCAAATAGGTTTCGGTCACTTTCGTGGAGGAATGTCCGAGAGCGTCACAAATCAGTTGTTCTGAGAAATGGCAATATTTGGCTAAAGTAGCCCAGGTGTGTCGGGCTGTGTAGGAACTGACGTTGAACTTGATGCTGCAATAAACAGCCAGCTGCTTCAGGTCGTAGTTCAGTTTCCGCAGGGCATGTTGGTATTCGATGTATTCTTCTTTGTTTTCTCGGTTTCCACTGAGGATGGGGAACAGGTAAGGAGAGTCGGCATCCATGCTTTTATATTGTTGAATAAGCTTCATGGCTGTGGGAGGTACTTCTACGGTGAGCAGGGTCCCCGTTTTGTGCCGGCGATAGGAGATAACGGAATCTTGCAGGTCTTTTTTGTGCAGATATGCCAAGTCCACAAAAGGCATTCCGCGTAGCAGGAACATTAAGGTGAGCCATGCCCGGCTTTTTTCCAGGCTTTGCGATAAGGATTGTGGAAGAGGTGCTTTCAGTAACTTATTCATGTCTCCGGCATCGAGGGCGCGTTTGGTGTTGGCTTTTACTCCGGTATATACGTGGCGGAAGAGGCGGGGCTTTTCTTCTGCCAGGCCTTCGTCTACAGCTTTGTTGTACGTGCTCCGCAAAGTACGCATGTAAGTGGAAACGGTATTCCAGGCACATCCCTTGTTGCGCAGATGGCTTTCAAATTGTTTCAGTCTGGAACGGTCCATTTGGTTGAACCGGATGACATCGGCCTTACAGAAGAGCCTGAGGGCATTCAGTGTACTTTGGTAAATGTGGGCGGTGCTGAAGCGTTCTTCTTCTTTTTAATAGCCCGAATGAGCTGTTCCATAAATTGGGTTAGGTTAGGTCTTTCTTTCATCGTTCTTTCTTTATTAATTAAATAATGTATATTCTCTGTTTAGATGTGCATTCTTTAAGTTAATCTTAAAAGTTCGGATGAAGTTTATTTGTTTACCGGTTTGTTTCTTTTTGGGATAGCTTGTGCTTTTTCTTCGTTTTTGACGATTGGCGGAGTTGAAAGACGGTGGTTGCCTTGATTATGTTGAAACATAAAAAAAAAGTTGTGCCAATATTTTTTGACACAACCTTATTCATTCTTTTTCTTGTATACTTTAATCGACTATGCGCTTGTTCATTATGATATAAACAACCAGTCCAACAATGATAAGAGCAGCTGAACCACCTAAAACTGCGTTATCATTAATAGCAGAACTTCCTGCGCAGAAGATACCAACCAAAATAGCGGCACCAATGATCATAAGTATCAGACCTAAATTCTTAAGTAAGCTTTTCATGTGTGTATTTTATTAATAGATTATTTTTCTTGTGCACAAATTAAAGCATAATTCTGTTATGAAGGAAATTATTTTAGGAAAAAAAGATGAAATAGCAGAAATTCTTTAATCTTTGGTGTTCGTAAATATCTTCCTTAGTACATCCTGACTAACTTTCAGCTCTTCTAATGTTAATCCTTGCAAAGCTTCTTTTAATGTCTTATTGGCGATAAACCGTGCTTTTTCTTCCAGTTCACGTCCTGTTTTGGTTAAATGAACCAGATTCGTGCGACGGTCTTTCTTGTCCGAGATACGGACTACCAAGTGCTGACGCTCCATGTTGTCTATCAGACGAGTCATGCTGGGCTTGTCTTTGAAAGTGGCATTACACAGTTCTTGCTGGGTTACTCCGTCCCGTTCCCACAGAAACAAAAGCACTGTCCATTGTTCAGGAGTAATGTCTACTCCGTTCTGACGGAAGTTGCGGCTCAGTTTCCTATTGATGGCTGCCGACACTTTACCGTTCAAAATAGCGAATATCAGCTGGATATCAAAACTAAATTGTTCTATCATATAATTATTGTTTAAACAACTTTGCAAAGATACGATTCTTGTGGGAATAACGCAGATTTTAAGGATGAAAAAATACTAAAAAGGCAAGATTAATTGCAAAAATGAAACTATATTTTTGTGAAAAGAAAATGCCTGTAAGTCTTTGTAGATTAAGAGAAAATATCTACCTTTGCGCTCGCAATTTAAAATTTTAATTTAATAATTTAATTAACGTAGTATGAATCAATACGAAACCGTTTTCATTTTGACTCCCGTTTTTGTCTGATGTTCAGATGAAGGAAGCGGTAGAGAAATTCAAAGGTATTCTGACTGCAGAGGGTGCAGAGATTATCAATGAAGAAAACTGGGGCTTGAAGAAATTGGCTTACCCCATCCAGAAAAAATCAACTGGTTTCTATCAGCTGATTGAGTTTAAAGCAGAACCGAAGGTAATTGAAAAATTGGAAATAAACTACCGTCGTGACGAACGTGTTATCCGTTTCCTGACTTTCAGAATGGATAAATACGCTGCTGAATACGCTGCTAAGAGAAGAAATGTTAAATCAACTAAAAAGGAGGATTAATCATGGCACAGCAACAATCAGAAATCAGATATTTAACTCCGCCCTCAGTAGACGTTAAAAAGAAAAAATATTGCCGTTTCAAAAAAGCGGTATTAAGTACATCGATTACAAAGATCCTGAATTCTTGAAGAAATTCTTGAACGAACAGGGCAAAATCCTTCCTCGCCGTATTACAGGTACTTCTTTGAAGTTCCAACGTCGTATCGCGCAGGCTGTTAAGAGAGCACGTCACTTGGCGTTACTTCCATTTGTAACTGATATGATGAAATAATAAGGAGGAATAAGTATGGAAATAATTTTGAAAGAAGACGTAGTAAACTTAGGCTACAAGAATGATATTGTAACTGTAAAGTCTGGTTACGGTCGTAACTATCTTATTCCGACCGGTAAAGCTGTGATTGCTTCACCTTCTGCAAAGAAAATGTTGGCAGAAGAATTGAAACAACGCGCTCACAAACTGGAAAAAATTAAGAAGGATGCTGAAGCTATGGCAGAACAGTTGAAGGGTGTAACTTTGACTATCGCTACCAAAGTGAGTGCTACAGGTACTATCTTTGGTTCTGTTACCAACATCCAGATTGCTGAAGAATTGGAAAAATTAGGCCACAAGGTTGACAGAAAGATTATCGTTGTGAAGGATACTGTGAAAGAAGTTGGTTCTTACAAGGCTATCGTTAAACTGCACAAGGAAGTTTCTGTAGAAATTCCGTTCGAAGTAGTTGCTGAATAATCTGTAAATACTTTAAAGTATATGCTGAAGAAGCCCGGTTCGCTAGAGAGCCGGGCTTCTTCTTGAGATTCCTCTTTTTGTGGAAAGGGACTATATTAAATCGTTTTTGGCTTGCCGGTATATAAATTTTGTCTATCTTTAGCATGATAATTTTTCATACACGAATGAACTACTATGAAAACAAACCTGATAGAGAAAGTGAAGCGCATGAGCACAGAGTATAGATTCGGTGACTTCTTTCGCAACTTCATTGCTGTGGTGCTGGGTATTGTTATTACCTTTGCCGGCAGTGACCTGATAGAAGAACGTAAGATAAGAAATGAAGTGAAAGATGCTCTGTCATTGGTCAAAGATGAAATATTACTCAACAGGGAGACTATAGAAGAATTGATGGAACAGGAGCTGTTTGAACAGCGGGGGGCGTGTTATCTGCTTCAATATAAAGACTCCATAGATAAGGCATCGCCGGATTCAATTGAGAAATATGGCTATTCGCCATTCCAGTCATTCAATCCTATTTATATTGATGATGCAATGGAGATGCTCAAAAGTTCATCGCTTATCTCTGCTATTGAAAATAAAAAACTTGCTACCCGGATTATTCAAACATACAACACGATAAAAACCGCTTATGGCAGTTTTGGGGCTTTTTATGGATATAAAGCTGAAATGTATTGAGAAATTGACTGATAAGGCAGAAGTGCGAGAAGCATTGGCAAAGAATAAGCTCAGGACTAAAATGCAGGAGTGGGACTTTTTATTTCACTATCCCGGAAGGGGTGCAGGCTGTGCAGCAAATTTCTTATATACATAGTTATCCAAGAAAAATGTATGGACGGTATATGGAACAGATAGACGAGACGTTGGCTGCCATTGACGAGGCGTATAAATAAAAAAAAGTCTGTTGTGCTTTCGCACGGCAGACTTTCAATTCTCTCTAATGTTCGTTCTGAATATTATTCAGCTACGGCTGCAGAGTCAGCAGCTGTGCTATCAACAGCAGCTACAGTGTCAACTGTTTCAACAACAGCTGCTTCAACTGTTTCAACTGTAGTAGAATCTGCGTTTTCAGCTCCGTTGTTAGCAGCTTTGTTTCCGCAAGATGCGAAAGAAACAGCTGCAAATGCTACGAACAAAAATACTAATTTTTTCATTTTCTTTGCTTTTTAAATCTGTAATACTAAATAGTTGCTTTATTAAAACGTTGCAAAGGTATACACTTTTTCAATATGTTGTACTCCTGAAACCGACTTTTTTTCCACATTTTTATGTTGTGCAACTTAATTTACTGATTTATAGTATGTTTTAAAACATATTGTTATTCCTCTGCAATGCTGTTGTAGAGGAAGCGTTTTATCTCTTTTTGGGAGTCTTTTCAAATTCGGTAGGATAAAGCTGAATAGTACTTACTTGTTCGTAATTGCCTACCAGTTTATTCAGATTTTTCAGGTTTTCGTCCATTACCGTTTTTATATTGTCGGGGGTGTTCAATCCCAGAGAGTCAAGACTGTCGTAATCGGGATAAACCAAAGCCACAAGTTTTTTATTGCGTTCTATAATCAGACTTTCCAGAACGAAGGGCATATTATTTAACTTCGCTTCAATTTCCTCCGGAAAGATATTTTGTCCGTTGGAGCTTAACAGCATGGTTTTGCTGCGGCCACGGATATATATGAAGCCGTTTGCGTCAATGGTTCCCAGGTCACCGGTCTTCAGCCAACCGTCTTCGGTAAATACTTCGCGGGTTGCTTCTTCGTTTTTATAATATCCTTTCATTACGTTTTCTCCGCGCACCTGAATTTCGCCTGTCGTATTGTAGGGGTCATCCGAGTCGATACGCACTTCCATGATGTCGAGAATTTTCCTGCAGAACCGGGGATGAAGGTATTCCAGGGGGCATAACTGATGAGCGGGCCGCATTCTGTCATACCGTATCCGATGGTAAAGGGGAATTTTATTTTTGTAGAAGAAATCTGTTACTTCGGGTTCATGGCTGCACCGCCAATAATGACTTCCTTGAACCGTCCGCCCAGGGCGTCAATCAGTTTTTTACGGATTTGCGCATATATCTGATTGTCCAGCAAAGGGATATTCAATGCCCATTTCATGCTGCGCTTATTGATAAGTGGCTGAATGACATTCTTGTATATCTTTTCTATTACCAGGGGGACTGTGATAATCAGGTTGGGCTTCACTTCTTCGAAGGCTTTCATCAGAATTTTTGGAGAAGGTGTCGTGCCTAACAGCGTGACATGGGTTGGCTGTTGCGGTCAGAAAATCGAAAGCACAACCATAAGCATGGGCCAAGGGTAGGAAAGAAAGTACTTTTTCTCCTTTTTTCAACAGTCCTGTTCGGATACCGAAGGTGACATTGCCTGCCAGATTGTTGCCTGTCAGCATCACTCCTTTGCTGAAGCCGGTGGTGCCCGAGGTATAGTTAAACAACATCACTTTATCATTAGATAATTCGGTATAGATGATGTTCTCCTTTTGGAAACCTTTGGGATAGGCTTTTTTCATGGCCGTATCTATGTTGCGCATGAATTTCTGAATAGTCTCTCCATCACGCTGGTGCAGACAACGGTAATCTGTCAAAGAAAAGACAGCACGTAAGTTGCCCAATGCTTCTTCTTCCAGGTTTTCCCAGATATTATCGCTGACAAACAGGAATGTGGATTCGGAATGATTGACGATATGATGAACGTCATTCGGCTTAAAGTCTTGAAGAATAGGTACAACGATGGCGCCATAGGTAATTGTTGCCATATATGCTATGCACCAGCGAGAAGTATTCTTACCTATGATTGAAATTTTATCACCGCGTCGGAGACTGCAATGTTGAAACAGCAGGTGTAACTTGGCTATTTCTTCTGCCACTTGTCCATACGTAAAAGCGTTGTCTTCACCATAATCTGTGTAACACGGTAAATCCCAGTTCTCCTTAAAGCTATTCTCGTATAGCTTAATAAAGTTCTCTTTTATCATTGCACAATTTTTGATGTAATGTGCAAAAATAAGCATAATTATTGGTATTCTAAAAGAATTAAGGAGAATTATGTGTAACTTTGTTGCCTAATATAGATAAATAGGTATGATTGATACGACAATATTCCAAAATAAAACGGCCGTTTATTATACATTGGGCTGTAAATTGAATTTCTCAGAAACCTCAACAATTGGCAGAATTCTGAAAGAAGCCGGTATCCGTACTGCGCGTAAAGGAGAGAAAGCCGATATTTGTGTTGTAAATACTTGTTCGGTTACTGAGGTTGCCGATAAAAAAGTGCAGGCAGGCCATCCATCGGTTGACTAAAACAGCATCCGGGTGCCTTTGTTGTTGTCACCGGATGTTATGCTCAGCTGAAGCCGGAACAGGTAGCGAATATTGAAGGGGTAGACCTTGTTCTCGGTGCGGAGCAGAAAGGGGAGCTGATGAATTACCTTGGAAATCTGGAGAAGCATGAGAAGGGAGAAGCCATTACGACGGCTACCAAAGATATTCGCAGTTTTTCTCCTTCGTGTTCGCGGGGTGACCGTACCCGTTATTTCTTGAAGGTGCAGGATGGGTGTGACTATTTTTGCTCTTATTGTACGATTCCGTTTGCCCGTGGACGCAGCCGTAACGGACGGATTGAGGGGACATAGTGGCGCAAGCTCGTCGGGCAGCCGGGGAAGGCGGAAAGGAAATAGTTATTACCGGAGTGAATATCGGGGATTTCGGAAAGACGACAGGCGAAACATTTTTTGATTTGGTGAAGGAACTGGATAAAGTGGAGGGTATAGAACGTTATCGTATCTCTTCCATCGAGCCCAATTTGCTGACGGATGAGATTATTGAATATGTTTCTCGTTCGCGTGCTTTTATGCCTCATTTCCATATTCCTTTGCAGAGTGGCAGTGACGATGTGTTGAAGTTGATGCGCCGTCGTTATGATACGGCATTGTTCGCTTCTAAGATTCGCAAGATAAAAGAAATGATGCCCGATGCTTTTATCGGTGTGGATGTGATTGTGGGAACCAGGGGGGAGACAGAACTGTATTTTGAAGATGCATATCGTTTTATCGAAGGGCTTGAGGTGACTCAACTTCATGTGTTCAGTTATTCTGAACGTCCCGGTACTCAGGCGTTGAAAATAGATCATGTGGTTTCTCCCGAGGAGAAACATCGGCGGAGCCAGCGTTTGTTGGCGCTTTCGGACGAAAAGACAAAGGCTTTTTATGCCAGACATATTGGCAAAGAGGCTATCGTGCTTGCCGAAAAATCGAAGGCGGGAATGCCGATGCATGGCTTTACGGACAATTATATCCGGGTGGAACTGGAACATGATGATGCGCTTGACAATAAGTTGGTGCGCGTAAAATTGGGTGATTTTAATGAAGACGGTACTGCCTTGAAAGGTACAATTATATGAAAAAGATATCAGTTGTCATATTGAATTGGAATGGGGAAGCTATGTTGCGGCAATTTCTTCCTTCGGTGATAGCATATTCTGAGGCGGAAGGAGTGGAGGTATGTGTGGCTGACAATGCTTCTTCGGATGCATCGTGTGACGTGGTGAGGAAAGAGTTTCCTGCTGTGCGCCTTATTGAACTGGAGGAAAATTATGGCTTTGCCGAAGGGTATAACCGTGCCTTGCAGCAGGTGGATGCGGAATATGTGGTTCTTTTGAACAGTGATATCGAGGTGACACCTCATTGGTTGGAGCCTTTGCGGGATTTTATGGAAGTTCATCCCGAAGTGGCTGCTTGTCAACCCAAACTTCTGAGTCAGCGCAATAAGGAGTTTTTTGAATATGCGGGTGCTGCGGGGGGGTATATCGACCGTTATGGGTATCCTTTTTGCCGCGGACGGATTTTTGAAACGGTAGAGAAGGATGATGGTCAGTATGATACGGTGATGCCTGTTTTTTGGGTTAGTGGAGCTGCCTTTTTTGTCCGCTTGAAAGATTATCGTGAGGCAGGAGGTCTGGATGGGCGTTTCTTTGCTCACATGGAGGAAATTGATCTTTGCTGGCGTTTTCGCAGTCGTGGAAGAGGATTGGTATGTATTCCGCAAAGTGTGGTGTATCATGTAGGTGCGGCTACATTGAAAAAAGAAAGTCCGCGGAAAACATATCTGAACTTTCGGAATAATTTATTGATGCTTTATAAGAATTTGCCTGAAAAAGGAACTGAATAAGGTGCTTTGTGTGCGTGGTTTTTTGGATAGGATTGCTGCTATGGTTTTCTATCTTAAGAAGGATAAGGAGAGTGCCAAAGCTGTCTTTCAGGCAAGGAGAGATTTTGAGCGTACCCGTTATAGCTTTGCTTCTGCCCGCGTGGAGAATATGATGAAAAGCTACCGATGAGCCTATTCCCGAAAAGAGTAGAGTATAGTATTTTGTGGAAATATCATGCGTTGGGCAAGAAAAGGTTTTCACAATTGCGTAATTTTGTGAAAGGGCTTACTGCCTGATGTGGGTAAACTAAATTTAGTATATTAAAAAAAACGACTATGAGCAAATTGGTTAGAAAAATTGGCTTGGTGGCACATGATGCCATGAAGAAGGACTTGATAGAATGGGTTCTTTGGAACTCGGAACGGTTGATAGGTCACAAGTTTTATTGCACGGGAACCACAGGAACACTTATCCGGGAAGCTTTGAAAGAGAAACATCCTGATGTGGAATGGGATATTACTATTCTGAAATCAGGTCCGCTGGGTGGTGACCAGCAGATTGGTTCGCGCATTGTGGAAGGGGAAATCGATTATCTTTTTTTCTTTACCGACCCGATGACTCTCCAGCCGCATGATACGGATGTAAAAGCATTGACTCGTTTGGCGGGTGTGGAGAATATTGTTTTTTGCTGTAACCGCTCTACGGCTGATCATATCATAACCAGCCCTCTGTTTGTTGACCCGGAATATGAGCGCACTCATCCGGATTATACCGGATATACACAGCGCTTTGCCAATAAGCCGGTAGTATCTGAGGCAGTGGAACGGGTCAATAAACGTAAAGGCAGAAAGAATAAATAATTATTTTATCCAATGGCGTAAAGTGTATTTTATCGGTCGTAGTGTACTGCGACTCCTACTTTCTGACAATCCGCCCCCATAGGCGGATTTTCTTTGTATAGACGAATATCTATTTCTTCGATGACAGGGAAATCATGGAACAGCCGTTCCGCTATGCGTTCACATACGTGTTCCAATAACCTGGAAGGCGTTTTCATAACTTCTTTTACCGCGGTATGTACGTCGGCATAGCTTACGGTTCCCTCCAGTCTGTCTGTCTGGGCTGCATGGATAAAATTTGTTTTTAATTTCAAGTCAATGGTAAAGTTGGCTCCCACAACCGTTTCTTGTGGAGCTACTCCATGACGGGCAAAGAATTTAAGACCTTCCAGGCATATATACATTGATGTTGCTTTCATGCTTTTGTTTTTATTGGACGGATAAATATAAGGTACTTTTTCCTTATGGGAAAGAGAAGCAGAAAAAATGCTAAAAGAAAGAGGAATTGCCATTCGATACAGGCAGTTCCTCTTTTCTTCTCTTTTGTGATTACATTATATAATAAACCATTATCCGCATCTTGACGCTCCACAGGTCTTGCAGATAAGGCATCCCTCCTGATAAACGAGAGTTTCATGTCCGCAATTCGGACACTTCTGACCGTCGGCTTTCGTTCCGTCGGTAACATATTTTTTCAGAGCACGTTCTACACCATTTTTCCATGTGTTGATGCTTTCGCTGTCCAATTGCAGTGAGTCCACCAACTTAATGACGCGGTCGATAGGCATGCGCCAGCGGAGGACGCCCGAAATCAGTTTGGCATAGTTCCAGTATTCTTTATTAAACTTCTCGGACAGACCTTCGATGGTGGTCTTGTATCCGCGCTTGTTTTCAAACTGGAAGTCGTAGTGTTTGTTGCCGTCTTCGTCTACATTTTTAATGATTCGTCCGCTAGTGACAGACTTCGGCAATAAGATGCCCTCTTCATCGTCTTGCAGACCGGTAAATATCTCGTATGGGTGACCGTCCAGCAGACCGACAAAGGCTACCCATTTTTCCTTGTTGTTCTGGAAACGGATGACATCGGCTTCTAATACTTTCGGGCGGACTTCGACTACCGTAGGCGGTTTGCAAGGTGGCATTTCTTCTTTCTTATCCTTCTTCTTGTTGGAAATCAATACACCGGAACGTGACCCGTCACGATATACGGTACAACCTTTGCAGCCCGAACGCCATGCTTCTACGTAAAGACGGTTTACGAGGTCTTCATCCACATCATTTGGCAAGTTGATGGTGACACTGATGGAATGGTCAACCCATTTTTGGATACGTCCTTGCATCTTTACTTTCATCAGCCAGTCTACATCATTTGATGTTGCCTTATAATAAGGTGATTTTTTTACCAATTCGTCTATTTCTTCCTGTGTATAACGCTTGGCGGGGTCGTAGCCGTTTATTTCCATCCATGTTACAAACTTATGGTGGAATACCACATATTCTTCGAAGGCGTCACCTGTTTCATCCACAAAGTCAACATGTACTTGCGGATCATTCGGGTTGACTTTTTCTTCTGCGCTTGTAAAAACCGGCATAAATACGGGTTCAATGCCCGAAGTGGTCTGAGTCATCAAACTGGTGGTTCCCGTCGGAGCAATTGTCAGACAGGCAATGTTACGGCGTCCGTATTTGAGCATGTCTTCATACAATTTCGGATCAGCTTCTTTCAAGCGGTTGATGAAGGGGTTGTCTTTTTCTCTTTCGCTGTCATAGATAGCGAATGCACCGCGTTCTTTTGCCATTTCTACAGAAGAACGATATGCTTCCAAGGCAATCGTTTTATGCACTTTTTCCGAGAATTCGGTTGCTTCTTCAGTTCCGTAGCGTAGTCCCATGGCGGCGAGCATATCTCCTTCGGCAGTGATACCTACACCGGTACGGCGTCCCTGACCGCTTTTCTTGTATATTTTTTCCCACAGATGTCTTTCTGCCCCTTTTACTTCTTCACTTTCAGGGTCGGAGTCAATCTTGGTCATAATTCTTTCGATTTTCTCCAGCTCCAAGTCGATAATGTCATCCATGATGCGTTGAGCTAAAGCAACATGTTTTTTGAACAGCTCAAAATCGAAATAGGCATCCTTGGTGAAGGGATTGACTACATAAGAATATAGATTGATAGCCAGCAAACGGCAGGAGTCGTAGGACATAAGGGAATCTCACCGCAAGGGTTGGTAGACACTGTGCGGTAACCTATATCTGCATAACAGTCGGGTACGGATTCGCGTATGATGGTATCCCAGAACAGAACACCGGTTCTGCCGACTTCCACGCATTGTGTACAATCTTCTTCCATAAAGCCGAAGCGTCTATTTCTTTGGTTGTCGAAGGTGTGGCAGCATCGATGGGATATTGTTGTGTATATGGAGTACCGTCAACAGCTGCCTGCATGAATGCATCGTCAAGTTTTACAGAGACATTGGCTCCCTGTAACTTTGCCTTCTGTCATTTTAGCATCGATAAATGCTTCAGAATCGGGGTGCTTGATAGATACGCTCAGCATCAATGCACCACGGCGGCCGTCTTGAGCTACTTCACGGGTGGAATTTGAATAACGCTCCATAAAAAGGAACCAATCCTGTAGAAGTCAGTGCTGAGTTCTTGACAGGTGAACCTTTCGGACGGATATGAGACAAATCATGTCCTACTCCTCCACGACGTTTCATCAGCTGAACCTGTTCTTCATCAATGCGGATAATGGCACCATAGGAATCGGCTGCACCTTCCATTCCGATAACAAAACAGTTGGACAATGATGCTACTTGGTAATCATTGCCGATGCCTGTCATCGGACTTCCCTTGTGGAACGATGTACTTAAAATGGTCCAATAACTCGTAAAGTTGTTGTGCGTCCAGCCCGTTTTGGTATTTGCTTTCAATGCGGGCCACCTCATTGGCAATACGCCAATGCATGTCTTCCGGTGACTTTTCGTAAATATTGCCGAAAGAGTCCTTTACTGCGTATTTGTTTACCCAAACCCTGGCAGCAAGTTCATCGCCCTTAAAGTATTGTAAAGATGCTTCAAAGGCTTCGTCGTAGGAGTAAATTCGTTTTTCCACTTTTCTGTTCAATAGATTTACTATAATTATTAATAAGCTTAAGATGTAGAAGTCCTAACTCATTTATAACAAAAGCGTCGGCAAAGCTATATATGTTTTCTGAATAAACAAAATAAATATCGAATAAGTTTTCAACAATTTAAAAGTTATCCAAAACGGTCTGTTAATTATTTGATTTTCAATATAGGTTGTTGATGCGTGATCTGCTAAAGTTTTCTATTTGGAAAATTTGAGTAAAATGTGAAGTAATGAAATAATTGAAAACTCCAAATGTTTGGGGTGGATTATTTTGCAAAAAGGTTATTGAATACGCTTTTCTTTTCTTTCTTTGCAAGAAAAAAGAATATGGATTCAATAAAGAACAGACGGTCTATCCGTAAATACAAGCAGGATGAAATTCCCGCTTCTTTGTTAAATGATTTGCTTGAAGAGGCTTTTCGTGCTTCTACTATGGGGAATATGCAACTATATAGTGTTGTAGTCACTCGTGATAAACAGATGAAGGAAAAATTGGCACCGGCTCATTTTAATCAGCCTATGGTAACGGGTGCACCGGTGGTGCTTACTTTTTGTGCCGACTTTAACCGCTTTAGTAAATGGTGTCGGGCACGCAAAGCGGAACCGGGATATGATAATCCTATCTCTTTTTTGAATGCGGCGACAGATGCATTGCTGGTTACACAAAATTTTTGCACATTGGCGGAAGAACATGGGTTGGGTATTTGCTATTTGGGTACTACTATCTATAACCCGGACCAGATAGTTGAGATTCTCCAGTTGCCGGAACTGGTGATGCCGGTAGCTACCATAACGGTAGGATATCCTGACGAATGTCCTTCACAGGTCGACCGTCTTTCTGTTCAGGGGCTGTTGCATGATGAGGTTTATCATGATTATTCGGTTGAAGACATCGACCGTATTTATGCTTATAAAGAATCATTGCCGGAGAATCATCGATTTATAGAGGAGAATCAGAAGGAAACATTGGCTCAGGTGTTTACTGACGTACGTTATAAGAAGGCTGATAACGAGTATATGTCGGGTATCCTGAAGGCGACATTAAAGAAACAGGGGTTTGAAAAATAATCCGTTTGTATTTATTTTTAGGCATGAATAACACACGATTTACGGAAAAGATGAAAAATCCGTGTTTATCTGTGTTATTTGTGCCTAAAAAGCAGTCTCTATAGAATGAGACTTTTTATTTTCTTCTTAGTAATGCTTCAATTTCTTCTATATCAGCTTTGAATGATTTATCTACCTCTACCTGATCTTTCACTATTTTGCAAGCATGCAATACGGTAGCGTGGTCTTTATTTCCAATTAACTGACCAATCTTGGAAGAGGAGGCGTCTGTATGCTTTTTTGCAAGGAACATGGCAACCTGACGTACTTGCACGACTTCTCTTTTGCGCGTTTTAGTGTGGATTGCCGATTCTTCTATCTCATAATGACTGCATACTTTGGCGATAATGTCCTCGATGGTAATCGGTTTGCTTTCGCAACGAACCGCTTTGCGAACAATCCGTTCTGCCAAATCGATGTCCACGTCACGCTTAAAGATAATGGACTGTGCCAACAGAGAGTTGATGATACCTTCCAGTTCACGTACGCTTTCGTTGACGTTTTCGGCAATGTAGTTTATTACAGATTCAGGAATATTCAGTCCGTCACGGCGAATCTTGTTGCGGAGAATATTCTTTCTCAGTTCCACATCAGGCTTTTCCAGTTCGGCTACCAAACCCCCATTTAAAAACGGGTCAGGAGGCGTTCTTCCATACCTTGCAGCATCACCGGTGCGCGGTCGGAAGTCAGGATAAGTTGCTTACCGTTTTGGTGCAGGTGGTTAAAGATATGGAAGAAGGTATTCTGAGTTTTGGTAACACCGGCAAATTCCTGGATATCATCGATAATCAGCACATCTATTGTCTGGTAGAAACTGATGAAATCATTGAAATGGTTGGTACGTACAGAGTCGGTATATTGTACCTGAAACAAATGTGCCGATACATATAATACTCGTTTTTCCGGATAAAGTTCCTTGATGCGTGTACCTATGGCATTGATTAAGTGGGTTTTTCCCACACCTGACGGTCCGTATAAAAACAACGGGTTGAATGTCCGGCAGGGTTCTTTTTGCCACGGTTTCTCCTACAGTACGCGAAAACTCGTTACTGTTTCCTTTGATAAAGTTCTCGAAATTGTAGTTCGGGTTCAAATGCGGATCCAAATCCTGCGGAGCCGGAGCCTGCATCGGGTTGGGAGCCTTATTGCCATCTTTTATAACTGTTTGTGCGGGTAATGCCGAAGAACGCTTGTACCCTCTATATTTACAGTTATATGATTGGTCTTGTCTGTTAATATGCAATACATCAACTGCGTACCTTCCCCGATTTCTTTATAAAGGGCTGCACGCAATAAATCCACGAACTTTTCTTCCAAAAATTCATAGAAGAAAGGACTCGGGACTCCAATGGTCAAGGCGTGGTCTTCGTACTTCAGAGGTACGATAGGCTCAAACCAAGTTTTATAAGTCGTATCAGGAACATTGTCTCTAATGATATTGAGACATCGATTCCATAAAACGACGTGATCGTTTTCAATCATATAAGACATTTATTATAAAAAGCGAAACTTCTACAATGCAAATTTCGAAATGAAAATCTGAAAAAACAAATCGCTTTTTTCTTGCTTTTTATATTTTAAAAGTAATCTCTTTAGTTTCAGTGACTTATAAAAAGCACTCTAAGGTCAGTCCGGAATGAAAGTTGCATATTTGTAAGCTCTTGATTCTTAGCTTTCTATTGAGCTTTTCTTGTGTCGCTATATTGGTGATTAACTCCGCTTCTTTAAGCCTTTCTTCCCTGTTGACAGCCTTTTACTAGCCAACAGGGAAAAAAAGGAAATATGGCCTTATTTAGAATATTTCTATTTTAAGCGGAAGCCTTACTTATCTTTCTTGCCGAACAGCGAGAAGTGTACATACCGTTTGGGATGTTGCCTTCAGGTCTTCCAGCAGGGAAGCTGCATTGGCTGTTGTTGTACTCAAGTTCTGGTAGAATGTCGGGTCGTTGAACAATAAGCCAATGGTATTATCTTTGCGGGTGAGTTTTTCGGTCAGCAATTGTACATTATATAATGTAGAGTCTACTTTGCTGAAAGTGCTTGCATAGTCAATGCCTTTTAAGTTTTCACTGATGACAGAGAAGTTATCGGTAATGGTCACCAATCGGCCGGTGATCTGCGGTAATTCATTATTCATTAATGAATTCAGCTGGCGTGTAGTAACGTCCAAGTTGGCTGTCAGTCTCTCAGCATTGTGTATGGTTGCCGTCAGTGCCGGGTCTGCCAGGAGTTTGTTCAATGATTGAAGAATGGAATCCATTTTGGGAAGAAGCTGTTCCACTTGGGGAACCAACTTTTCTTCGGCTACCCCCATCAAACCATTGTTGGTTATTCCGGGCAAAGTATCTCCCGGCTGGAAAAATTCGTTGGTTTTATCATTCAAGAGTAAGTTCATTTTTACCGTTCCCAGCATTTCGGTAACCAATTCTCCTTTACTTCCTTTGGGGATGCGCATTTCTTTGTCTACCTCTACCTCTACCGTCACGTGCCCCGGTTTCTTGTAATTATAGTTGATACTTCTCACAGTACCCACTTTAAAACCATTGGCAAATACGGGGCTGGAGCCGGCCAGACCGTTTATGTTGGTATATTCTACATAATAATAGTTTGCTGATTGGAACATGTTGATTCCTTTCAGGTAATTGATACCATAAATTAGCATGGCTAAAGCAGCGATGCCTATTAATCCTATTTTTACCTCTTTCGTCATTTCTGTTATTTCTTTTATATAATTATCTGTTTTTCTTAAATTCTTTGATGGCTTCGTTTACATTCATCTTTTCTCCGTTTTTAAAGGCAATGATGAATGCATCTTTAAATTTAGCGGTAACTTCGCGCTTCATGCGTAATACCTTATTATAGTCGGTGCTTTCTCTCCATAGGTATATTTATATAGCCCTTTTTTCTTTATAATAACTTACCGGAGAAAGTCCTTTTAATTGTCTGCTGTTTTTGGGCAATATCCTATCGGATGCCAATATTTGTATTTTGAATATCGGTTTATGAACAACTTCATGGTTGCTCTTATTTGTCTTGATGTTAGGTGTACCCGGCTTTCTGTTGCTTCTTACCGGTTCGGGTGCACTGTCGGGTTCATCGGTCGGTGTTTCCGCTACAGATTCCTCCGGTTCGGGCACTTCCGGTTGCTGCACTTTGCTACGGTCTATTGGTGCGTCGTGTTCGCGTTTATAGTTTAAGAAAGCTTTGTAAATACTGTTTGCCAATGCTTCACTGCCTGTGTCGGACAGAAGATACTGTTCTTCATCGGGAGTAGAGATATAGCCGAGCTCTACCAATACGGGCATGGATGTTTCACGAAGTACGAGAAATCCTGCCTGATGCACGCCTTTGTCTATGCGGCGTGCCGAAGTCTTGAATTGTTTTTGTATCAGAGTTGCCAGTTTGACACTCTTCTCCATGTTTTTGTCCTGCAGGAATTCAAAGATGATGTAACTTTCCGAAGAGTTCGGATTGAAACCGGCATAACGTTGCTGATAATTGTCCTCTATTAAAATAACAGAGTTTTCCTTTTTGGCGACTTCCAGGTTTTCTTCTGTCCGATGGAGACCGAGGGTGTAAGTTTCCGTACCTCTGACATTGCGTCCGCGGGCTACCGAATTGGTATGGATGGAGATGAATAAGTCTGCTTTGGCGTTATTGGCTATTTGTGCCCGGCGGTCCAAAGGAATAAACACATCGCTGCGGCGTGTGAATATGACTTTTACGTCTTTACAGTTGTTCTGTATCAGGCGTCCTACTTTCAATGCCACATTCAGATTGATATTCTTTTCTTTTCCGCGTCTGCCGATGGCACCGGGGTCATGACCTCCGTGACCGGGGTCAATGACAACAGTGAAGTCCTTTCCTTCGGCTGTAAGACAAAGAAAGGGCAAGACTTAGCGCAAGGCTACACAACAGAATTATTATTTTAAGTCTATCGGTTCTCATATTAATTAAGGTGCAAATGTAGCGATTTTTAATGAAAACTCGGCTTTTACCTTCAAGTTTTGTGTTTTTTAGTAGAAAGATGCCATAAAACCCGAAAAACAGACGAGTATTTGGTTGATTTTCTATTACTTTGCATCCCCAAAAAATCTATAATATGCTTAAATTTCTGAAGAATTGGACGCTGCCTTTGGCAATGTTTGCCGGAGCTATCGGATATTTCCTGTTGGCCAACGTCACTATTTTGGGCCGGCAAAACCTTTTTGTGAATTGGCTGATTGCCGTTTTGACTCCTTTTCTTATCTTCGCACAGTTGCTGCTTACTTTTTGTAAGATTGAGCCCAAGGAATTACTACCCAAGGCATGGCACGTATGGCTATTGTCCATTCAGGCTGTATCAAGCGGCATTATTGCTTTGTTGCTGATTTTCTGCCCCATGGAGGAGGCTTACAGGGATATTTTTGAAGGGGCGATGGTTTGCCTGATTTGTCCCACGGCCACGGCAGCGGCTGTCATTACAGGAAAATTGGGAGGAAGTGCTTCCACGCTTACTACTTATACCTTGCTTTCAGAATGTATTGGCGGCAATAGCGGCCGCTTGTGTTTCCGCTTGTGGAGCCTCATGCCGACATCACCTTTGTGGTGGCTTTTCTTAAAATACTGAGTAAAGTGTTTCCTCTGTTACTGGCTCCTTTTTTTATTGCATTGTTGTTTCGTTATTATATCCCGTCTGTACATCGACTGTTGTCGAAATATCATGGGGTCGCTTTTTATTTGTGGGCGGTTGCACTGACTATTGTGACAGGACAAACCGTGCGCTCACTGGTTACCGCTGCTGCCGATGTTTCCATCGAGATAATGATTGCTTTGGCAGGACTTGCCACTTGCTGTCTGCAATTTTATTTTGGTAAAAGAATTGGCAGTGCTTATCATGACCGAATCAGCGCGGGGCAGGCTTTGGGGCAGAAGAATACGGTGCTTGCCATTTGGATGGCAGTGACTTATCTCAATCCTTTATCGTCTGTCGGTCCCGGTAGCTATGTGGTGTGGCAGAATATTTTTAATAGTTATCAACTGTGGAAAAAGAGGAAGAGTGAGATGAAATAACCGTGTAAGATAAGAAGGATAGAAAAAAACATTATAAATAGATATGAAAACGGACTTTACAATCAGGCAAGCTCAACAATCGGATGTGGTTGCGCTAAAAAGAGTTATTTCAAAATACTGTTCTTGTGATAAACAGACGTGATTACTCACAGGCAGAAGTTGAGGATTGGGCATCCTGCGGAAATAACCTTTCTAACATTAAAGAGAGGATAGAGACCCACTATTTTGTTGTAGCCGTTAATCAACAGTCACAAATCGTTGGTTTTTCATCTATTACGCCTCAAGGCTATTTACATTCTATGTTTGTCCACAAGGATTTTCAAGGTGAAGGTATTGCTACGATGCTTTTGGAAGAAATAGAACGCTACGCAATTACAGCCGGGATTACGCGGATTACATCCGAAGTGAGCTTGACTGCCCGCCCTTTCTTTGAAAAAAAAGGTTATGCAGTAGAAAAAGAACAAAAGCGCAAGGCGAATCAGCTTTCTCTCACTAATTTTTTGATGGCAAAGGAAGTGGCGTTTTTGGGTATTATAATAAAAAGGTTACAGATTAAGCTTAGTACGTTCCTTTGTCTGTATATCCAAAACAGACTCAGCCCTGACAGAAAGCATGCTTTTACACGTACGTCCTCATAGAACTACACGTACGTATGCGTAGCCCATACGTACGTACGTATGAAGCTATACATACGTACGCATATGCCTGTACGTACGTATGTTACTTTTATGGAAAAAATGAGGGGATTAATTCGTTGTTAAATAATCTCCATCGAAAGACAAAGGCAACAAAGCACTTACACCTTCCATGATATAAATATCCGATTTGCTGTAAAGTAAGATACGCATTGGTTTTCCAAACCGCTTTTCAGTTTCCAGCAACACTTGTCGGCAGGCACCACAGGGTGGGATGGGAGTGTCAAGGAAGTCTTGTTCGGTTCGTGCAGCAATGGCAAGTGTTTTTACCGCTTGGTCGGGATATTGGGAATTGGCATAAAATAGGGTAGTGCGTTCGGCGCATAGTCCGGAGGGATAAGCTGCATTTTCCTGATTGCTCCCTGTTACCACAACACCGTTCTCCAGCAGGGCAGCAGCTCCTACCGAGAAATGCGAATAAGGTGCATAACTTCTTTGTGTTGCCTTGCACGCAGCATCCACCAATTTACGGTCTTCTTCCGTGAGTTCGTTATACTTGCGTGCCTCAATATTGATTTCCAGTTTGATTTCTTTCATGGTGTTTAAGCCTTGGTTTGTATGCAAATGTAATCTTTTTGCTTTTGATTTCCAACTTCTTTCTTCCGGTTAATTTCAAATTTCTTGCAATTGCCGTTCATTCGCTTCTTCTTCTCGGAAAATAATTATCGTATATAATTAAAAGTCATTAAAAAAGCTGTATATTTGTACTTCGTGATAGAAAATGAAGAACGAAAAATGATAGATCAAGCAGTAATTGACAGAATAAATCAGGGTGATGTAAAGGCATTCGAGTGCCTTTATAATGACTATTTCGTTTATTTATGTGCTTGTGCCAATTCTTATATCTTCAATGCCGAGGAAGCTCAGGACATAGTGAATGAAGTCTTTATGAAATTGTGGTATAAACGTGGTGATTTATTTTTTCCTATTCATCCTTATCTGGTGCGCAGTGTGCAAAACGGATGTTTGAATTATTTGCGTTCACTTCATAGCCGGGAGCGTGTGGCAGATGAATATCGCGAAACATTGCTTGAATATCAGGAAGAATATTGCATGAGTGAATGCAATCCTTTAAAAGAAATGGAACAGGCTGATTTGGAGCGTCAGGTACAGACCGTAATTACTTCCCTGCCCGATAAGTGCAGAACTGTTTTTGAACAATATCTTTATTCTGAACTTACTCCGCAGGAAATTGCCGAGAAGAATGGAATCTCTGTCAACACCGTGCGTGTGCATATTAAAAATGCGATGGACAAGATGAAGGAGAAGCTGGGTTCACGAATCGGAATTCTCTTATTTTTTCTTTTTTTAAATGAATAATAAAAAAGTCCCTTTTTTATTAAATGCTTTTAAGGTTGTGCGTGTATTATTATTAGTTTAATAATACAAGACCGACAGAATGAGTAATTCAATACATGAGTTTGACAGGTTGATGCTGGATTATCTGAAAGGTGATATAACACCTGAAGATAGGCAGAGAATGACCGAATTATTACATAAGGATGCTTCCTGCCGGGAGAAGTATCGTGAGATGTCACGTGCTTATGCCATTGCTTCTGTGCCTTGGTTTGAACGGAGAAAGAAGCAGAACCTTGATTTTCTGCGAGAGAAGTTAGACCTCCGTTCCTCGCCCGGACGCACCTTGGTTAGAAGGGTGAGAGTTGGGAGCTTTGCGGCAATGGTAGCATTATTGATTGGCCTTGGCATTCGTTTTATTTATTTGAATAACCATCCGCAGAAGTGATTGTTCCACCTGTTTCCTATTGCCGGATAGAAATTCCTCAGGGTGCGCAATCCAAATTGATATTGCCGGACAGCACCTCGGTTTACCTCAACGGAGGTACCATTATAAAGTATGATGCGTCATTTCAGAATAAGGCTGAACGCGAGGTTTATCTTAATGGGGAAGCTTACTTTGAAGTGGCTAAAAATGCGGAAAAGCCTTTTATTGTTCATGCGGCTGATTTGAATGTCAAGGTACTCTGCCAAATTCAATGTATCGTCTTATCCGGACGAGCCAAACATAAAAGTCAGCCTTGTGGAAGGGCGGGTCAAAGTGTCCACGGCTTCGGATGGAGTTGATAAATTTTACTTGTTGCCCAATGAGCAGGCTGTGTATGACAAGGCAAAAAAGACCTTGTCTGTAAGGGCTGTAGACGCAGGCTCTCAAGTAGCCTGGACAACAGGACGTCTTGTTTTTGTCAACGAAACCTTATTTCATATTCTGAAAACGATTGGAAAAAAATATGATGTTCAGATTTTTAATCCAATCCCGGAAGATGAATACTGAATATTTTTCCGGTAGTATAGATGCAGACCTGACTTTGGATGAGATTCTTTCTTATCTGGATGTAGATAATAAGTTTGTTTGGAGAAGGAAGGGAAAAACCGTGGTTATTGCTGACAGATAGGATGTAAAACCGTATCCCTATGGGTATACCTTAAATATTTTTGTTAACTAATAATTCTAAGTATGAAAAAACTTTTTGCAAGACTCGCAGGGGGACATTGGTCCCTCTGGCATGGGCAGCTTCATTCCTTTTATGGGGAAATGTTGCTTTTTCGCTGCATTGCCTATTCAGGAGGCAAGACTTTCCATGCAGCATCGTTCGGTATCCTTGAATCAAGTCTTCAGTGAAATTGAAAGACAAACGGGGTATTCTTTTTTGGTTCGTAATAATGATATAAATACGAATCAGAAGATTTCCATTGATGTGAAGAACAAGAGTGTCAAGGAAGTCTTGGAGATTTTATTTGCCGGTAAGAATATACGTTATGAAGTAGAAGGGGAACGTATTTCTGTTTATAAGCCTCAACAGACCAGACAGACTACAATTTCCGGAATTGTTGTGGATGCCGCTCAGGAACCGATTATCGGGGCTTCTGTCGTAGTGGTAAACACAACCAACGGCTGTATCACGGATTTTGACGGAAAATTTTCTTTGGAGGTTTCACAATTGCCGGTAAAGGTACAAATCACTTATATCGGTTATAAATCGCAGGTAGTGACTGTCAGTGATGCTAAAACTGTTCAGGTTGTTCTTCAGGAAGATACCGAAACATTGGATGAGGTAGTTGTTGTCGGTTATGGCTCTCAGAAAAAAGCCAACCTGACCGGTGCTGTTGCTTCTGTAAAGATGGATGAAGTGATGGGAAACCGTCCGTTGGCACCGGCAGCCGATGCGTTGCAAGGTACTGTTCCCGGTCTGCTTGTTTCCAGCAGTGGAAATGCCCCCGGTCAGGGAAAGTCTTTCCAAATTCGCGGTGCTTATTCGGTAGGTGTAAAAAATAGTGACGGTTCGTATGGTAATACCATCAAGCCTTTGGTTTTGATTGATAACGTAGAAGGCGACCTGGATATGATTAATCCCGAAGATATTGAAACCATTACCGTATTGAAAGATGCTGCTTCGGGAGCCATCTATGGTGCGCGTGCTGCCGGTGGTGTGATTTTGGTGACAACCAAACGTCCGAAAGGTGAGACTACTTTCCAATTGAATTATAACAATAACTTTGCGTTTGCTTCAGCTATGAATCTGCCTGAACAGGCTCCCCTGATGGAGTATTTGCAAGCGTATTCGGATGCTGCCGGTGACCAGTTCTGGACAGAATGGGTTCGCCCAGTGTAAGCAAATGGATGGGTTATCTGGAACAATATCGCAATAATCCTTCTTCTATTCCTACGGTAGGTGATGGCATTTTTAAAGATGCAGATGGTGCCGTATATTATATGAATGAAAAGGACTTGACAAAAAACATGCTCGAAACCAGTTTCCAGCAGAGCCATAATATATCGATGACCGGAGGTACGGAGAAACTTCGTTTTCGTCTTTCTGCAGGTTATATTGACAATAACGGTGTGTTGATTACGGATAAAGACCAGTATAGGCGAATGAATGTAAGCGGATTCATCTCAGCCAATATCACGAAATGGTTTACTCAGGAAGCTACTCTTAGTTATGCCCATAGCAAGAAAACATTGCCTAGCTCAGCCTTGGGTGCTATCTATTCCACCCGTTTGGCTTCTTTTTATCCTGAAGGAAATATGCCGGCCGGAATTTCGGATGAGGCAGAAGGCTTGCCTTTCTTTACTCCTGCCAACCAGATACGTTGGTCCAATCCCTCAAAGACATTGAATGATAACCCTCGTATTTTCTTGAAGTCCATACTGAAACCGCTTAAAGGTCTTGAAGTGGCGTTTGAATATACGTTTGACAAGAAAATATATGATTATCATTGGTATACGGGAAGTGTAGCTTATACCACAGTTCAGCGAGGTAAAGACACTACTCCGACAAACGATTATTTACAAAAAGACAAAAAGATATACCGATTATAATTCAATAAACTTATATGCCACTTATGATTTTTTAATCTGGGCGACCATAAGTTTAAAGTGATGGGCGGTTTTAACCAGGAGTCAAGTTATCGCGAAACAATGGAAGCTTATTCATACGGGCAAGCGGTAATGAAGTTCCTTCGTTGGGTTCGGGGTACTTCTACATTGAAGGCTACCGATAGCTATAATGAGTATTCGGTACGTGGAGGCTTCTTCCGTGTGAACTATAATTATCTGGACCGATATTTATTGAGGTGAACGGACGTTAT
>VOFK01004105.1_pt1 | contig 28616 bp, 42 predicted proteins | sample 5384121 | NCBI WGS metagenome assembly VOFK01 (sample SAMN12384730, study PRJNA508395) | human gut metagenome | isolation source: healthy gut J | host: Homo sapiens | reverse complement strand
ATTACGTATTGCTCACAACTATCTATTGTATTCAGTCTGTGGTCAGAGGTAAACGTACACTTAACAATCGTGGAGTAATTGTTTGATAAATTTCAAGACATAGATATTTCTCATGGCGTGATGAAGAAACTGAAACAAATAATTAACAAAAAGGCTTTTACACTATTCCATTAACAAAAAAACAACCTGTTTCTCTCCAATCACTCATACCATTTGAGAATGATAGAAAGACTATTTTGAGTTTAGCCGGAGGATCACCAAGGTCACTAATATCATTAATGAATAGATTTGTATGATGAAGAAATGGGTGATAATGCTACCAATGGTGATGTTGTATCATTCTCTTCTCCAACGATATCAAAGGGATTGATAGAGTTTTGTAAACGCTTTGACTACGAGTCGCTTCAACCATCGAAAATATCAGATAAAAATAATTATTACAATTGGCTGAACAAAGTATTGCTAATTAAAAAACCATATTTTTACTATTTCTGAATTATGCAATGTTTTTTAATATTAAAAACAGCAACGGCTCGAACGTATATTTCCCACTTAGTAAAACTTGGTATTATTTTACCAGATGCATCGGCAAGTGATAGCTTGTAAACAGCCGTAACCAACTATAATTATTTAGAATAAAGTCGCTGTATACCAAGTGACTTTTCTATTTTAGCACTTTCCAATCCGTATTTGGAAGTAACGGTTTTTATCCATATTTTTCTATCATATTTCTACCGCGACAGAAATTCACGGTTAGCCCGAATGTCACAGTGACGCATTAGTTGACGTGTGTTGACAGTGGTTTACATGTGTTGACAAAATCCGGGAGAAATAAGGCGAAATTATCCCCAATGTAAAGGAGAAAATATGGAAGTAAGAAAGATTTGTCAATGGTGCGGAAAGCCATTCATAGCTCAAAAAACAACGACCTGTTATTGTAGCCATCAGTGTTCCAATCTTGGCTACAAGGAGCGCATCCGGGAACGTAAGCGACAGTCGAAACGGTCGCAAGAATTATTGCAACCTCGACAAGCTGCCGAGGGACAGGATTTCTTCTCTTTTGCCCAAGCTGCAAAGTTGATAGGCGTAACCAGACAGTACATATATAAATTGGTAAAGGAATCCAAACTTCGGGCTTCACGCATCAGCGGCAAGAAGTCACTCATCCGCCGTGCTGACATTGAACTGATGATGAAAACCAAACCTTACGAGCGTGTCGTGCCCAAAGAGGACTTCGACATCACCGAGTATTACACCGCCGAAGAGATTGCCGAGAAAAAATATAAAGTAAACGCCAAATGGGTGTGGACTTACACACGAGGCAACATAAAGTGCCGAAAGTGAGAATCCGCCAGTTCAACTATTACAGCAAGAAACATATCGATGCCGCCTTTGCCAAATACGAGGTGGATTCCGACCTTACTGAATGGTACACACCGGAAGAGATTCAAGAGAAGTACGGCATGACACGTGTCGCCATCCGTTCGCAGGTGTATCGGAACAACATTCCATCCAAGAAGGAGCATGGGCAGATATTCTACTCCAAGCTCCACTTCGACCTCTCAAAGAGTTCCGAACAGGAGATCAAGGCGGAATACTATACCGTCAAGGAGGCAATGGAGAAATTCAAGCTCTCTCGTGATTCGGTTTACGGTATTCTGCAATTCCATCAGATCAACCGTGAGAAGAACGGACGGTTCGTCAGATTCCTGAAAGTGGAGTTTGACCGGGTAATGGGTGTCCGCAAATAGTCTAATTTATGACTATCCGTAAATTATTCAAAAATTAATCCCTACTGTAGGTAATCTGCATGATTACATTATAGAGTTTCGCCGACGAATTAATAATAACCATAAAATATAACATTATGCATGAATGCAAGACTGTGACATTAAGGACACGTCCGCTAAAAGGCAGGATGATGTCTTTCTATCTGGATTATTATCCGGGGTATCGAGACAAAGAGACAATGAAAGTTATCCGTCATGAATCGCTTGGTATTTATATCTATGCCAATCCGAGAAACAAACGTGAACAGAATTTCAACGAGGTAATGACCGAGAAAGCCGAAGCCATCCGTTGCCGCAGGTTCGAGTCGGTAGTCAATGAACGGTATGACTTCTTTGACAAGTACAAACTCAAGGCAGACTTTCTGGAGGAGTATTATCGCAAACAGCTCCGTAAGCATGACCAGAAATGGGAGTTCGTCTATCTCCATTTCAAAAACTTCGTACATGGCAAATGCACCTTTGAAGAGATTGACATCGACCTCTGTAACAAGTTTCGGGAATATCTGCTGAGTGCCAAGAAGCTAAGGCGTAACGGACGTATCACACGGAACTCCGCATCAGGATACTGGTCTACTTTCAGAGGTTTCCTGAAAATCCTCTACCGTAATGGGATGATAAAGACCAATGTCAATGATTTCTTGGAAAAAGATAGAGACAGAAGATGTAATGAAAGAGGCCCTGTCAGTTGAGGAATTGTACAAATTGGCTGAGACACCTTGCAAGAAACCTATTCTGAAAACGGCATCGCTGTTTTCCTGTATGACCAGCTTGCGCATCAGTGACATTCTCTCGCTATGTTGGGAAGACATTGTGGACTATTCTGCCGGAGGGAAATGTGTACACATCATTACGCAAAAGAACAAGGCGGAAGACATCATTCCCATCAGTGAAGAAGCCTTGGGATTGATTGGCTATAATTCTGAAAAGAAAGGTTTGGTATTCAAGGGGCTTATGCGCAGTTGGACGCAAATCCCGATGAAAGAGTGGATTCGTTCTGCCGGAATTACCAAGAACATAACATTTCACTCGTATCGTAGAACATTTGCGACGCTACAAGCAGCTGCCGGGACGGACATCCGCACCATACAGAGCATCATGGCACACAAGAGTATCACCACCACTCAAAGGTATATCAAAGTCGTGGATGCCAACAAACGTGAAGCCAGCAAGAAAATTACTTTGACAAGGAAAGACTGACAGCCGTTTCGTCCTCGATTTCTGCGGTCAGAGTATGATTTTTCACCCAAAAATCATACTTAACCGTTATTTTTTACAAATATTGAGCGATTCGTCATCACTAATTATATATATCTGGAATATAGCACATAACTTTGCCATATAACCATTTCAAATACTTGCAGCAGATGACAAATAATACTCAAATTGGACCAAGAGGATAAGTTTTATTCTTTGCATTATTGGTACTGCCTATGTGGCAGTAGACACTTACCTATTCACTTATCACCAAATCAATACCACAACAATAACAACTCCAGTTATAATAGGCCTTGTGGTTACAATTATATTGTGCGGTCTCCTGCAACGATTTTTTCTACACTTGGCTAACGAAGAATCCTATCAACTTCTCTTTTTGGCGAGCTTATTTACGCCTATTGTAGAATCAGAGAATGCCATAGAATCTATGGATGCTACTGAAACACTGCCCATCAAGCAACCGATGGATTTGCCCGAACAGGAGTGTCATCCGTCCCAACAGTCGAATCAAGATTTGTAAACTCTGATTGTCCGCAAGATTCTCATTTGAATAAATATGATTCCATATTAGTGGAACTCAAAAAGAAAGAAATTGAAAGGCAAGCGGAAATTATGGATGCGATTCGGGAATATGTAACCGTCAAGACTGCCCCCCTATCTCTCCAAAGAGGATATTGCCACCCTCATTTCCAATATAGAGCATATGGCTTACGATCAACCTGAGTCATATAAACCGATTCGTTCCAAATATAGACAATCCGCTGAGGTCGCCGGGACTACGCCATTTGGCATGGAACATCGGTGAACGTTTGAGATATCTCTACTTCAAAAGAGCCGTTTTTATAAAAGAATCATTTCCATACGAACTCGTAAAATGCGCGACCCTTGAATATCTAAAACTTAATTTTTACGCGATAATGTTTCAAGCCAAATTCCTCATTGATGTACCCGATAAAGGCGACTATCGCTTCCATTTAGAAACAGATAATAGTAACTCAAAATAAAAAACGTATGCAGATGAAATAATTAATCCGGTCTGTATTGTTCTGCAAAGGTTTCATTGAGTTGGTTCGCAGCATGTTAAACGATTAAAAAGACTTATAATATGAAAACAGACCAACTTACATTCAATGACTTGCCGGCAGTAGTCGGCGAACTTTGCGACCGGATTGCAAGATGGAAATCTGCTGACGGAAAAACTTTCCATCAGCACGAAGCCAAAGAGAACACGCACGTGCCTATGACCGTGCAGGAGGGCGCCTATCTCAAAATGCCGTTATCGACATTTTATTACAAGGTAAAAAAGATGATATTCCAGTCATCAAGCAAGGGGAAAACATCTATACATTTACCGGGATGAACTGGACAAATGGCTGGAATCCTCCCGAAAAAAGAATCCGGCTCCGCAGAACTTTCGAGGAAGAGAACGGAAGCCATGCTCGCTTCCCATCGCCGTAAACCTAACCTTAAAAACTGGTAATGATGGAGAAGGCGGATAATACGACTCTTTCACGTGAGGAGTTGGCAGTTTACATGGAGGAGTCAATAGTGAGCGTGACAAGTGCATACAAACAGTCGCCTGTGGTGCTGATGGTGGACGATGCAGTTATAGGCACATTAGGCAATTTTCAGTGCTTCCATAGGTAAAGGCTAAAAAGCAAGAAAAACGTTCAATGTCTCAGCCATTGTCGCATCGGCATTGAGGGGCAGCACCATTCTTCATTATCGGTCTACATTCCCAAAAGATAAACGGAAGGTGTTATACGTTGATACGGAACAAGGACGGTATCATTGTCAGAACGTATTAAAAACGCATTTTTACGATTGGCGGACTTACCGGAAAACAAAAAGAGCCAGACAATCTGGTTATGCTGGCTTTGCGCAAATATTCTCCCGATATATGCGATTAGCTATAGTTGAACAAGCTATCGGCACAATTCCCAATTTAGGATTGGTGATTATAGATGGCATCCGTGATTTTCTTTTTATGACATCAACTCACCCAGTGAATCCACTGACATTATATCTAAATTCATGCAGTGGACGGATGATAAACAGATACACATCCATACTGTCCTGCATCAGAATAAGAATGATGAACATGCTCGTGGACACATCGGCACGGAACTCAATAATAAGGCCGAAACCATCATGCAGGTCGAAGTGGACAAAGATGACAAGTCCATAAGCGTAATTGAAGCTATGCATATCCGCGACCGTGAGTTTGAACCGTTCGCTTTCCGCATAAACGAAGAGGGTTTGCCTGAACTGGTAGAACCCTACTTGCCCAAAGAAAAGAGGATAGGACGCCCGACCAAAGAACCGTTTGATCCATACAAAAGAAATTCCAGAGAATGTACATCGCGCAGCATTGGATGCCGCTTTTGCGAATGGCACTATCAATAATTATGGTGATTATTTGGAACGGTTGAAAGAGGAGTACGGATTGCAAGGTGTAAAACTCGGTCACAACAAGGCGGTCAAGGTAGCCACCTTCCTCGGCAACAAGCGGATGGTGATAAAAGAGGGGAAAGAATATAAAATCAATCCCTAATGCCATTACTGAGTTCAACTTTACTTTATTGTCGGGGCGTATATATAGGAATAAAAGCAAAGTAGGCAGGATAACATAATGTGAGATAGCCATACTCTCCCTCTTTTAGAGATATATCTTACTATCCGAATGCCGATTCCATATCCACATCCGATATGGCTTGCCGGGAAGTATCAACAGGTAACTGTTGCAAAGATATGCCAAGGTATAACCCTCACTGCGTTCCGGTTGTACATTGGCGCTCTTGCTCAGTTCCTTCGCCGGTGCGGTACTCGCAAGCTCGCACCTATTTACCATTATAGAACAATTGATATGAAAAGAAAATACTGAAAATTCATTGGGTTCCTCTAACGAAACAAGATGCGTCTTCATCGGAGCGAAAGTCACTCCCCCCGTCAGAAAGAGCATATAAAATCACTGGCAGCACAATGCGGTATGACCGTAAGCGATTACATATTGTCGTGTGCCTATAACTTTTTCTCCCCAAAGCAAGGCTTACGAAAGACGAAGCGGCACTATTACAGAATTTGGACGATTGTCGGTCAGACCTCGTAAAAATATACCTCCGCACTGCACGGAATGTCCACAAAAGGCAGCGCATGGTAATGTTCAATCAGATTCCGTTCATGGTCGGCTGGCTTAAGGAACGGCAATGTGTGCCGAAAGCGTTTGCCAGTTTTCTGAATGCCGTAAAAGAGCATAACAAAATTCCGCCTAACGCTAAACATTAAGAAGAATGATTGCAAAAGCAAAAAGCTATATCGCACGGTATAAACGATCTCCGTTACATTACTGGCGAATCACAACACAAGAAACATCCGGAGAAAATCTATCGGGTATTGGACAATCTGCTACCCTCAGAACCGGACGCTATGGGGATATGGAACTCCATGCAGTTGACCTTATCCCAGCATCGGCCTATCAAGAACTCTGTTATTAGAATCGAGTTGAGTCCGTCGCCTGAGCATACCCGGTTCTTCGACATTGAGGACTGGCAAAAAGCTTTGGCAGGATTTCGCTGAGGAATTCGACAAACAAGTGATTACCGGCAAGGACGGGAAAAGTCCGTTCCTGTCCGACTAATTTGGCTAATGGCAGCAAATACACAGTTTGGCTTCATACGGAATCCAAAGGCGAAGTTCCCCACCTCCATGCTGCGGTTTGCCGTTTGGATGAAGATGGCAATATCAACAACGACCATAACATTCATTTTCGTGCGCAACGTGTCGCCGAACGGGTGGCAAAAAACGAGGATGGACAACGGCAAAGCGCAAATCCGAATTTCAATGTCCACCAAGTAAATCGTGATTGCATGGATATACTGAAATCAATGCAATCGTGGTCATGGGAAGAGTACAAAAAATAGCGCTCTTATACGGAAAGGCTATACAGTACATGAAAGAGAAGATAAGAAAGGTATTCTCCGTGGTTATGCACTCGTGCATGGGAACACCAAATACAAGGCTTCTGAATTGGAATCGGCAGGAATCTGATGATTTCAGAAACTTCCTACGACATGGAGGAAACTGCACCATCAGCCTGCTACTGTCATTAAGAGCAATACTCCCAAAGTCATCCTGCAGCCAGCAGAGGCATAAAGGCGGCTCCTATTAACTATCCCAATATCGCACAGACCGTTCGGATATGATTCCCTATGCCCTGACCCATGAAGGCAAAGAGCACAAGTTCTATATTCCGGAAAAAGTGCTTGACTGCTTCAATGACGAGTTTGATTACAGGTTCGTTTCCAACTGTCAGGAGCTTACCGATATGGCTGTGGCTATTTTTGTCGGACTGCTTGAAACGCCCAACATTGCAACCGGAGGCGGTGGCGGAGGTTCTCAAAACGACCTTCCGTGGAGAGATAAGGACGAAGATGAGTTGCTTTTGGGCACGCAGATGCGCTCGTGCTGCCGGTCGTTCGTTAGAAAGAAGCCGAAAACAGGATTAAAACGATAAGCCCATGAAAAAGAAATTCGATTTTTCCTGCAGAAATGAATGATACGGAATCCATAAAGATCACTCCCAAGAATGAATATCTGGAAGAAGAGAAACGGCTACTTGATGTGAACGCCAAGGAACTTGCCAACCTGAATGACAATGTGCATAAGATGAGTATAAATCTGGTAAATTTACTCAAATTTCTACAAAAGAATAAATTGGTTATCACCCAAGATACGCAGGAGCAAGCCAAAAAATTCGGGCAATCTGTCCTCGATAAATTTCTTTATCAAATTCAAATCAAATGTAATGAAACTGAACGGAAAATCCGCAAGGCAGATAGCTATATTCTCATACCGCATTTGGTATTCTATATTCTGATTATCATTCTGGTTGCCCTCTCTTCTTTTTTCGCCAGCATCATAATAGCTAATGCAGAGATTTTGCACTCTACATTGGTTTGGAAGGCTGCTATTGGTTGTATTTTTATGGCAGCTTTGGGGATTGGCACAGCAGTAACGATACAGAAATTTTTGGATAGAGGTAAAAATAAACGAAAAAGTCTCAACAAGATAAGATTGCTATCGGGTTGAGACTTTTTACTTTGTATTGTGTCAAAAAGACTGCTATTTACTCTCCTTGCTCTAACACCCCCTCTGATTTGCTTATCAAAATCAGAATCAATTGGTTGAGTAAGATTAAAAATATCATATTCATGTTCCGCCTTTAGCTTTTGCTTGAGCAGCAGAAATACGCCCCTTTGTCTGGCAAAATTTGATAATCCATAAATGAAATGAACTTTGTTACACTTTCAGAGAATTGCTCCATATCAAAAGTGTTCCTACGTCTAATAAGGGTTTCAATATAATCAAAGAATGCTGATACGGCAAGTTCCAATTCCTTTATCTTTTTTCTCTGGCAGATAGTTCTTTGCAATAGAGACATCAGATTTCAAGACACGTCCATCGGGAGAGTTTTTCCAAGTTGTCAAGCCCATATGCTCTTTTGGTATGATCCGCATTGTGATACACAATTTCGGCTGCAGTCTGTCCTGTAATTGCATAATGAAACCGATTCTGAATCATCGCATAAAAATCGTGTGTCGTTGGCGAGTTCTTGTCATAATCAATGCTACACTCTGCATATATATCCGTAATTTTCTGCCAAATCCGACGTTCACTGGCACGGATGGAACGTATCCGTTCAAGCAACTCCTGAAAATAATCCTGCCCAAATACAGTCTCTCCCTGCTTCAAACGGTCATCATTAAGCACAAACCCTTTTTTAATGTATTCATTCAGGATTTTCGTAGCCCATTGACGGAAGCGAGTAGCTTGTAGTGAATTTACACGATAACCAACCGAAATAACAGCATCAAGATTATAAAATTGGGTGTTATATATCTTACCATCCTCAGCAGTATGTGCAAATTTTGCACATACTGAATCCTGCAGCAACTCAGATGACTTAAATATATTTTTGAGATGCTTGGAAACAACTGTCCTATCCACGCCAAAAGTTGAGCCATCGCCTTTTTGGGTACACCAAAGGGTTTCATCCCTGATGATTACCCGCACCTTGCCCTCCCTTTTCCGGAAGATTGTATAATATGAATTGAATATCTTTGGGCATATACTTATGTTTTTAGCTTAGCCTTCACAATTACTAAGATTTTGCAAAATTCTAATATTATAAAAACTACAGATGTATCTTACGAAAGTATTCTTCAGTTTACACATTACATTCTAATCTAACGACTCAGGTTCATCATCAGCAGAGTCAGTTGTACTTGCATCAAAAGTTAAAAAATACTTCAAGAAAAGCCGTTTCTCTATAAAAAGTAATTCGGATTATCAATCAATTTATCTTCTATAAAATGGAATCCCCAGTTGGCATACTCTTCCATTGTCTGCATTAAAGCATCAACCGCTTTACGAGGTGTTACTAAACCTTTATCAAGAGCAATGAAATCAAAATCGGTTTTAGCGACCAGTGCTGTAAAAATAAACTCTCTTAATTTGGGATAAGCTTTTTACGACCTTTTACGGAATCTATATTACCCCAATATTGAATCGGCTGTCCCAAAGATTTGATTTTTGTACTGTCATCAATGAGTTTTCGTCTTTGATCATAATATAGACCAATAAAAAGAATGCTATGATGAAAATCTCATAACCAGCACCAAACAACTTTCCTTTGGCATCCCCCAAATTAGTAACACCTTTCCCATAATCGCTGAAATTTTTGATTATAGACTCCTCATAACGTTTCTCCCAGTTAGGATTACGTCTTGCCCACACATCATATAGTTTCTCTGCCATAGCTTTATTTAATTCTTTCAGTTAATGTTTGAATTGTCGACAAATCTTCCTCATCGTAACCAGAAGTTTTCTGAATGCGATATACAGAACATGATAGTTGATTTATTTTATCAAAATCCAACTTACGAGTCTGTGTTTCTCGATCAAATTTCAACAGGTCTTTTTGTAAATATAATACATTGTTTGTCAATATCATCAATTATATTATAAAAATATCCTCTTTGAAATCTCCGAACGAAGATGTCGAAGCATCAAAAATCAAAGGATAATCTTCATCTCTCTTTAGCGTAGTGATATTAGAAATGGCAAAAAGAACAGACATATACATTGTCGTTTTTGTGCGCCACCCGGATTAGCTATTATAGTATCATTTGAGCTATAAAGATTTATTTTAGCAGATCCGTCAGCTGTTCTCTTTATTTTAATAACACCACGAAAATCATCTGCATTAAGTTTTTTTAGATATATATTAGCCTGTTCTTCGAGGGTCATAATAAATTCTTCTACATTTCTATCCTTTGCCGCCTCAAATGCCTTCATTATTCGCTCAAGCGTAATATGGACCTTCTGATAGACTCTTACAATTCCATTAGACGGAACAATTTGATTCTGCTTATCTTTTTAACTCCAGTTTCTGTATCTCGAGTTCTTCAAGTCTGCGTTTAAGGTCTTGGAGATCTAATGACGCTCTTTTACTACTGTCAGATAGCCCTTTGAAATCCTTAAAGTTTTTGATAAGCATTTCCTCTGTTAAATCAGGAGTTTGAATAACAGCTGCATTTTTGAGTCCTCAGCCTCTGTCAGAGTCTTTTATTTAAGTCCCTGCTTTTCTGGTTTGTACAAAAAGATAGTCTGTCGGCAATAACAGTTGCTAACTTCTTGTTCAGTATCACCACTTAATTGAATGCTCCGAGTATGAAGTTCATTTTATATATGTGTTTTCAAAAAAAGAGTGGTTTTATCGAGGGGCTTCTTGTTGTTGCGCAGATTCCGATTCTTTACGAATATGCTCCAGATATTCATTAAGTTTGTTGACCATAAAGTTATAGGCCTCACTCCCCCTTTTTCTGCTGGACGACCACAAACTTTTGCATATCTCATCATCAATCATCTCCTGCATCGTTTCTTTATCAGGGAGATTCCATGGAAGAGGAGTTGCATTATTGGCTAATTTTTGTATCTCTTTAATTGCTTCCAACTTCCCCTTTTTCAATAGCAATTCGTTCATCTTCTGCCTTCTGCAATTTGCGTTTCTCTCGGCTAAGAGCCGATACTTTTTTTCTGATATTCACTTAAAACAGAAGGATATGCACGAAGAATCACATATCATCAAGCAACATGGCATTATAATCCAAATTAATATAGCCCAGTAGTCTACGTTGCTCATTTTTTTTCTGTTCAATTCGGGCATTTATATCTTGTAGGTTCTCACAAGCATCTTGGTTCTCCTCCAAAATTTTCAAACGAGTTTCATAGTCTGATACAGCTTTCTCTTTTTGTACTAATATCATGTCGCACATCAGAAATCTCTGACTGCACTTTACCCAAATCAAATTCAAGCTGTTTAATAATTGCCTCTTGTTTTTTGTCTTTTCTTAATTCTTTAGTAACTAAATTGTCCGACTGTTGCTCAAAATATGAGGTCATCTCGACAAGATTATCGAATTAGCGATTCCGAGAGAATGTATCAACAAGTGTTTTTGAGTGCCGTATTATTATCGACATTTAATTCACGTTCTCCTTTAAAAAGGCAATAACGACGAATAACTGTATCAAAACATGATTCCAATAATATCTTTCCATCTCGATTATGTTCTTTCCGAACCAACTATCTCATAGCCAACGAAAGAAAAATCTCTTGTTTTTAGGAGGTTATCGGATGTTTTTTCAAAAATGAATTTTTTACAAATTTCTTTTTCTCCTCCATGTTCAAATGTCATAGTGACAGAAACTTCATCACTCTCTCCAATTCCCATTTCCGCTTTACGCATTTCGGAAATATTACTTTCACTTTTATTGTCTTTGCTGGTATCAAACAACCATTCCAACGCCTCAAAAAGGTTGTTTTTCCATCACCATTATCTCCAATGACAAGTGTAAGACCGTCCGATAGTTCAAAACTGTTTTCTCCGTAATAACTGCGGAAATTCTTAATAATAATCTTATTTAGTTTCATATATTCGAGGTCAAGAAGTTCGATACTTGAGTGTATATTTCTTTTTGTAGTATATTGATTTTCATTGCCATCAATAATCATTGCAACAGCTCGTATTGTAGCATTTTTCTGAATCGAGAGCATCTATAATAGTCTCGCTTCCAGTTGGTGTATACTCTCCTAACTCGGCTAGTTTGGGATCGGCCAATACTGCTTGCAGTATTCTATCTCCATTTGTATAATGAGTAACCATAATGATATTAGTTAAATATTGAAATCTGATATTGGTTTAATACATCATCTAATGTATTCAATGTGTCATTACAATTTTCAGAAAGCAACGCAAAATCTCGAACACGGTTTATTTCAGTTGAAACCAAACTCTTCTCCAACTCATAGCAATCTGGATCAAAATTTATCTGTGGCATCACTACTAAATCATGAATAATAATAGCAAACCGTTTGTCATTATGTGTTCGCAGTACACGCCCCCGTCGTTGAATAAATTGTCTGGGATTTCCTGTGCTTGCACAGAAGATTGCAAACTCGCTTCGCGGAACGTCAACACCTTCATCCAAACATTTCATAGAAGTTAATACATCAATATTGCCTTTTGCAAAATCTGCCAACATTGCATCACGGTCGGTGGATTCTGAGGTAAATTGACGTACAACAATATGCGAATCAATATCTCTTACGATTCGGGTATATTCGTTAATAAGATGAATTGTGTCTTCATCATCTTTGATTCGTTCTGTCGTATCAAAGACATCTGCACCTTGATCATCTGGTTGATTCCCTTCCGGGACATATACTAACGTATATTTTAATGAACCTGTTTTCTCTCGATGTTCTTTTTTTTAAAATATCTTCAAATATGCTCTTTTTATTTTTTCTGCTTTATGTATAATCTGCTTCCGTTTAAGCAAAAGCCGTTTTAATATCTCGCGGCTATCATCATCTTCTCGATTGATTATTTTTTGCAATCTTCTTCGATAATTCAATATATTGAACCATCTCCTCATTTGTCAGTTCGACTAAATGTGGATAGTAATAATATTTGCACAATGCATTATTCCTAATAGCCTCCGCCATTGAGTATTCAAAAAGTATATATTCCATTGCAACCAAAGAAATCCATTAAGCGAGCATTACCTTCTTCGTCAAACTGACGTTCTGGAGTTGCAGACAAACCAATTCTTCGTGAATACTTTATATCGTTAAGACGTTTGGCAATGAGTCCGGCTCCCATATTATGGGCTTCATCAGCTATGAACAATAATTTGTTCTTCGGGAACTGATTTAATTCTATGAAATTAGCCGGTCGAATAAAGGATGCATATGTGGAAATTATCACATAAGATTGCTTATTGCCTGGATTTGAAAGCTCCAACATCCTTATATTTGCCAATGAGGTTTGCCATCCACTATATTTAGAGCAGACTTTAATTACATTGGTAAAGTTAAATTTTGCACACTCTTTTTCCCATTGGTCTACAAGGGTGATTGTTGGAACCAGTATAAGGGCTTTATAATAACCTAATCTTTTATAAATTTCAAGTAGGCAGTTTAATGAGGTAATGGTTTTTACCAGTACCAGTTGCCATTGCAAACAGGCCTTTCTGTTTGTTGGCTTTCCAATTCTCAAAAGCCTGAATTTGATAATCTCTTGGACCAGATGTATATGGAAATTGCGGTTCATTGCTCCGTATAACAGCAGCCCTATATTCAATCTCTTTGAGCTTATCCAGAATGACCTCCAAACGCTCTTTGGAATTATCCAATGCTTTGATTATGTGTTTGTAAATACTCTGCTGACGTTGGTTTCTTAATATATTGTATTCCGCTTCAAGCAATTCAGACATTGACTTATCAGGAAAGCTATCTGTAATTCTAGTCTGAACCTTATCTACTGATAAATAAACAACATTGTCATCCTTTTTTCTTGGAATACGTTTTCAAAAATCTTTTCTAATCGCTTCAACCTTCGCAACCTCAATATTCCCATCCCAATCACATGAGACAGTCAAGCTTTCGATATTATCTACGAGTGCTGTTCGTGAGAAATTACACGAACCATCAAATCCAACTTTGTTAATACCATCGTAGAAAATGCCAGATTTAGTATGAGAAATCCCTATACTGCTTTTTAGGAGCAATGATTTTAACTTCAAAGCGGTTATGACGTATAAGCCAGGCTAAACAATCAAAAAAATGTCGATCCCTTTCTGATAATGTGTTTTTTAATCTTTTGAATATCAAATATGTCAAAAAATGGCATTTCAATATCACCGGTTCCTGCTGCAATGGCGTTTTTATCTTCATCTGTCAAAATATCATTGACAATGAGCCGCATTTTGCCCCATTATAAAGGAATACAGCAAACCCATTTGCGAGTACGCTTATTGCCGATGAAGAAAAAAGAATCCAAGCATAAGGTCAAAATACGTTGCGTTACATAGACAATCGGAGAAGAAGCCTATTGGTTCCCACTTGTACGCGACTTATAACGCCGATGTTCAGGCCATATGATATCTGATTTAAGCATACGATCTCTATCTGACAATGTATTTATTTAGTATTTTTTCAACATTTTCTCTTGAAATATTATTGACCAATGCATACCTATTATAAAGATCTTTTTTATCTTTATCTTTAAGCAACTCAGGATTAAAAATATAAACAAACAAATATTTTAGCAATAATTGGTTATTTACCAACATTCTTTTTGATGCGGGATCCCAAATAATTTTAACCCAAGGTTCATTTGATACATTCCTATCTAATTTAGCAAAATACGCCCAGAATATCCTTTATAGATATCTCATTATTCTCTGAACATATATAAGAAATAGACTTTATCATTTGAAGCAAAGCTACAGGTCTAAATATAATATTTCCCCATTTATGGGGTTCCCCTATACTTTTCTGCTGCAGTTAACGAATCTCTAAGTATAAAATCCTCTATCTCTGGGAATATATCAAGCATTAAATTCCAAAAGTTATTTAAGTATTTAATGTATCCAGATATAATATCTTCATCAGGCCTGCTTCTTAGAAAATCCTTCAATTTGGTTTTTACTAATAATCTTCTTATAATAAAAAATCTGAAATAACTCAACATTGCATTCATACAAGGTAATCAGTGAAGTAAATGAACTTTTTATCATTTACTGGGATAGATTTTGTATTAGTAGCTTTTATACGATTACCAGTAAATAAAATATGAGTTTCAAGTAATTCTCGTGTAGCAATTGCCACAATGTCATCTTCATCTAAAAGCAATAATATCTCCCTAACTTAACCGGCTTAGCATACCTGTTAAGTGTCGAGAAGATTCGCCTAGACTTCTTCATCCCCATATCACTAGTATTATGACCTATTAGTATAACACTAATTGTTTCAGAGGCTAGTGCTGGATTCTTTTGATAGCCTCTTTTATTCCTTCAATACGATGTTGTCCGTCTACCGGAAATATTTTTCTCTTTACCATTAAGATGTAATATACCAACATTGGGGAACTCATTTTCATCAAGCTCGAATCTAATTTCCGTCCATTGAGGTTCCCCATCATACACGGCTAAAACTAAAAGCATTAAAGAATCGGTCATCCCGATCTAAAAATATATTGTTTAATTTTTTCCTGTATTATCAGTAAGAGATCTTTGAAGTCTATCCTTCAGCGTTTTAGATGTATATATTTCGTTTCCAACTTTTTCTATCAACTAATTCATTGATTTGCTGAAAAAGAAAAGTTTGCAGAATAATAGACAGTATTACCTATTTTTCCTCTTATAGCTGGTATATTCATATATTAATTATTATTAAAAGCGGGGACTGTTGCTTGAACATTAACTTTATCTGGTATCTTTTCATTCAACGGAGGTAGTATCGACCTAATCAGAACAGCTTCTGTTTTGTCAATCCAATCATTATCCGTATTAGGGTAATATCGGTAAAACAAATACGGTCCCCACAGTCGAAACATTTTTTTTTAATCATTGCTCGTTCTGTATCAGCAAAGTACTCAAGTGCACGCTTCCGTATATTTTGAACCCTAGTATATTTACATCTACCAATATATAAAAAATATGATTCTCAAAAAAAGGCAAATTAATTCCTTTCAGAAAAGAATATATACAAACCACCTGTATCTGTTGGCAAAGATTTAATCTCATTGGAAATATCTGAGTTATCAGCATTTAAAATATTTAAATTCAACAGACCATTGATTTTCATTCCCCTAATAGGATCATTTACTGGCAATATATTATCTTTCCATCTTGAAGGATTATGGTAATACAAAACCTCATGCTTCAAGTTTTCATCATCGTCAGCATACAAATGCTCTATACAACATACTATATTTATATAAAACAGTTAGCACAAAGGTATTTCATCATTTTCGTCAAACATATCGACAAAGCAAGCCACTCACTGTTTTTTGCCTTCAAATTCTCTTGCTTTTTTGATATAGTCTAATTTTATCTGACGAACTCGTTCTGGACGACTTAATTCTGCAAGTGTCTCTCCTTGAATCCATGTATAGCCATCCTTCTCATACTCCATAGACTTTTTGTACAACTCTGGATGCTGCTCTAGAAGCCAAATCCACTCTATACGTTGTTGGAAAAGCAAAAATAACAACCAGAACGGCTACGGCAATATTTCCTTTCTTACCATCAACCTCAAATTCTATTGGATTGTAGTACGCAGAATTCCGACACCACTTTCTCCAAGATTCTGAATATATCATCCTTGACTAGGATATCCTCATTATCAATCAAAGGAAACTCTTCAAGTTTACCTACAGGGTAATCAGTTGTCTTCAAGTATTCAAACACCACACGATTAAAAAGTCTTTACACTCAAATCTAGCAGGGCATTCAATTTCCGGCTATAAAAGAATGATTTGTTTATCAGAGTTGAGGCGATCTCAATAGATTCTTCTTTTAATGTTCTCTGGAGCCCACTGCTTGTAAAGGTCAGTAATTAACTCCATGTGTTTTCATTGTAAAACCTTGTGTATAACATCAAGGCTCCAAATATTCCTTCTAAATGGAAATACAGCCTGTATATTCGGTTTGGTCGAAACATAACCTTCTCGGTCTTCGTCTCCTCTGAATACCAACATAAGATACCTGTGGCTCATCACCAACGAACTTCTCAAATTCAGCTAGCTTCATTTTTTGTGTACCCAGCGAGCCTGTGGCGATGGTAAAATAACCACCACTAATCTTTAAAAAGTGGTCAAATGGTGTTGGCTCAGGACTACCTTCAGCAGCCTTCAATCGCTCGACCTTACCTAGGAATGACTCTAGATTATCGACCAATTTCTCTGTTTCTTCCAACTCGCATCCAGTGTCTGAGTTGTAGTATTCCACCTTCAGTGTTGGGTACTTCTTGCTCCATATAGATGGCTAAAGCCGCACTATCCTTTCCACCAGAAATTCCAAGAACATGTCTTACCTTAGTCATCGTTCAATCTCTTTTTTAATTATACTTAAAAGTGCATAAGCATTGATGTCACTATCACTTGATAATAATTTATCAATCTTTGCTTCAAGTTTTTTTTTTTGCTTGATCTGTCTTTGTTGCATTCAACTGAACAATTTGCTGTGAGGTTGTACCATCACTTGAAATCATCTCAAAACGGAAGAAATTATCCCCCGCTTGCCAGTCCCTTGTTACTAATCTCAACGTACTTTAAAAAGCTCTTTAAACAAGTGTACGAGGTTATCAACCAAGTATGCTTCTTCCTCATCTATCAAAGCCTCCAACTGCTTATCTAAAAACCACATACGCCAAAGATTGATACCAAAGTCGCCCTGTCTGTATTCTTAGTCAATATACGAGTTAAGAAGGTTTTTTGTCTTTCGGTTAGCAAGTATGTTTTGATAGATGCATATCGTTGTTCTAATTCTGCTTTATATAAAGAGAATTCTTTACTCTTCAAAAACCAAGTTCGTCAACAAGTACACCCTCCAATCGATTAATTAGATTTGAATAGCACATACGGAGCTCTCTAATAGCCTTCTGGAGCAACTCTACATATCGCTTAAGAACATTTGCATTACTTGCTATCTCTGCATCCTTAAATCCTAATGCACGCGAGATCCTCAAAAAAGGTTTTCTCTGGGTCTTTTTGCAGATGCCAATACAGCTCGGAACTGTACAGTAGATTTCTGAAGACGTTTGGTCTGTTTTGTGTATTTATTGAGTTTCTTGTAAAAAGCAGGAACGGTTTGATTGTCTCGATAAGACTATCAGCCGTGAACTCTGCATCCTGCATTAAGCCTAATGCCTCACGATACTTGTTGAATAAGTCTAGTTTAACCCCCATCAACATTGAAAGCTTTTAATGGAGAATCCTGCAGGGGATTTCTGCATAATGTCCAATACCTCACGAGTAATCGTAGGTATATATATCCCAGCATCATTATACAGCGAGTAATCATTCTTTTTAATGATCAAGAATGCCGGCAGCCACATGTCTATCACTCCTTGCTTCAACTTGAAGGGGCGAGAGCGTAATATCTTTACAAGATCTCCTAATTTACGAGGTTTTTCTTTACTAGTATCAAGGAACTCCTCACGCAGGCCCTCCACAAAGGCATGAAACTTTCTTCGTTGGGAGCATCAAGAAAATACTCTTTGCCGATATGCTTATGGATGCCCGTGTTATGAAGTAGCGTCAGATAGATAGTTTTTTCTGGAGGAAACTTACCATCCTCAAAGCCTAAATTGGGCTCTGAACTATTATGCAGTAAATGAGTAAGGAAGTTAACGCGAGCCATTGATATTGCACTACTGGGCTTATGCTTTGTTGACCATCTCATTGATATACACCGGAGTGTCACAATACACCCGGTCGCATATCATTGATAGCCACTTGTTAAATAGGGTTTTCGAAGAGATGTCAAGATATCTCCTCGATATTCCCAAATGACATCTGAGTTATAGCTGAAAAGGGTATTTAATACACTGGTGGTTAGCAAAGCTTTGCTCATGTGCAATAAGAGCATTGAGCTCTTTCTGAGCTACATTATCTTTATTGTCAACATCATTCTGGACATAAGCTAGTTTATCAAGCTGCCATACGTGATCTATAATTTGGTCTGCTTTCTTGAAGTATGCATACAAAATAGCTTCTTCAACACCCTACGGAGTGTTGTTTTAATGCATCTACTGTGAGATCTTCATTAAATATGAGATTGATGTAGCGATCGATTTCATTCTGAGGCTGTAAAATAATCGGATGGTCTGTAATCTCATACTTAAAGTATCGAGGTGTACCCCTTTGCGGTAATAAGAGGCGTTAGCAAACTCAATGGGAAAAATTGAAGTTTGTGATGAGCTTCTCCACAATATCTTTAGAGCGGGGAACAATACCTGCAGCCTTCAATAATTCGCCCTCGATATTGACATCCGTTCCTTCAAACAATATATATTGAGACTTGTAGGTCGCATACCGAATAATCTTATGTTGCGTAAGCAATTCAATAACAGACACCGGGTTGTCGATACCTAAAGCAAATTTTGCATATTCGGAAAGCTTCTCTTTGTTAAATTGCACTCCTGCCTTACCAAAGAGATTGAACATACCAATCGTCTTAATAAGCTACATGGCATCTGTAGCTGTTTTCGCCTTCAAATAAACTCTCAACGCGCCTAAGCTTACGCGTATGGCAGTCCATGCAGTGGAGTCTGCATTTACTTCCGACAAGTAAGAGTAAAAGTTGTATATATCATAGTCATAGACATCGGCTAAGCTATATGTTGTATTCTCTTTTTCCTTAAAATGATGAAGAGAGCCTTGTCCTGTAGCTTCAAGAAAAGAAAAATAGAGTTCTTTCATTCTGACCGTACCTCTGAATGGACAGGGTCAATGCTTGTGCAGCAAAATGTCCAACGGATACAAACTTACTGCAGTATCATAAGCAATAGATGAACTGGCAAACTTACTTGCAATGGCTAAATTGTAAATCTGTTTAAAATGCTGATTCACAATATCTCGTTTCGTTCTTCCTATACGTTTAGATGCGAGATAAAGTAGCTGTTCTATAGGCTCATTAAAAACAATCTCCTGAAAACGACCCTTTTACCTTTGTCCATTCATTGCGCTGGCTCTCTGTTAATGTACGAGAATACGAATTAAAATTCTGGTGTAATGTTGTGAAGTAGAATGGCATTACGTCGTTCATCATTGATGAACTCCGTAAACTTCTGAAATAAGTACAACTCCTTTTTCAGGGTTATTTTTGCTGCATACTCTAGTAATTTGCCAAACTCATCGATTACGAGAATTACAAACTCCTCACGTTTCTCTGCCCCTCTTGAAATAACTTTTTCAGATTTTCAAAAAAGATTGTCCGAAGCCTCTGTCGGAAAGAGATTCTCAGTGAGAACTCTTTGAAGAGAGGCATAATCGCCTACAATTTTTCTCGAACCTGAATCGGACAAAAACCATTAAACTGCCCCTTGTTGGTAATGAGAATCTTACTATTATTTTTTTTTAAGCTATCCTCAAGAGCCAAAACGAAATTAGATTTACCAGTTCCATATGAGCCGATATATATTAAATGAGTGTACGCCCGCATTGAATGAATTCACAATATTACCAATGACCTTTATAGCATTCTGAGTCACAATATAGCTATTGGAGTCAAAGGTAGTTTGAGCGATATTTATTGATGGAGTATATTTCATATTAGTTCTCTTCGTAATATTTGTTTAGTACCTCTATAGGTGCAGGCGATGTCTTGAATTGCAACTCTTTAATACCTGCGACATCTGAAAATACAATCTCCGATGGATATTGAAGACCAAGCCGTTTGATAAGATCTATGACGTCATTGTTAGTCAAACAAAAAATCAAAAAGCTAGCTCGGCAATATCATCAAAGGAAACACTATTTTGACCCTTACACCTAATTATCAATGCGTAAAAGAAATACCAAACTAGGTACTTTGCTACGAGCATCATAGTTGAATATATAGCTATCTTTTTCTGCTTCATTTATCAAATTCAGAGGAGCCAACAAACAGTTGCTATCCTCCAAATTGGTATTGCTTTTTGTTACAATAGTTGTGAAACATTACACCAATATCTCTCTTGACAGTATTGTCATTATACAAAGTTTTTATACTGTGTTCCTTCAAAGCAAGTATGCTTAATGTAGTTTTGCAATCTGCTCTTTTTCTATGATATTTCGTTGGCGATGATATTCGACAAATGTCGTTTTGTAGATTGTAGCATACTCTGTATTGATCAGCATAAAATGCAGCAACCACAGAGTTCCAATGTCTTCAAGATAGGGATCTTTACCATTCGCATCATCGAAAATGTAGCCAGCTATTGGCGCAAGACCATCTTCCTGCAATAATCCAAACGCTTTTAGCCAAAATCTGATTGAAGCTACCATATTCTTACCAACGCCAAGATGTACAACTGCCTCATCATCGTTGAAATTATTTCCAGCGTTGACAAAATCATATCCTCGCTTAAGCCAATGGGACTTGACAAGCGAATGACTCATGTCCAGAGAATATTGGTTTTTGAAATATTTCTAATCATTATTTTATTCTTTTTTAGATTGTTATGCCACATTCTACAAAGCATTATCATCTTATATTCCTTAGCTTTGGTTCATTAACTTGATAACATCTTCCGGCAACATCGCATTCCCAGCATCATCTTTCGGAGCGTTCTTAAGGGACAGCACTGGAACGACGGTGTAGTTCTTGGTAAACGGCAGCAGATTAGCTTTACGGAGAAGTTCGGCTGTCAGTTGTTTGCCGTTCTCTTGGGTTGTCCATTTGCATTCAACAACCAAAAGATACTTTTTATCAAGCGATTCTGCCATCACATCAAATTCAACTTGTTCCGGCTTCTTGTCCTCATTGAGAACAGAACCCCACCAACGTTTTGCCTTTTTGCCATAAACTATTCCGTTAACAAGATTTCCTGTTACGGCATCCCGACACAGTTTTTTTCCCACTGCATACTCACATACTCAGAGAAATGAGCAGTCAAAGCCTGTTCTATGGGCAAACGACGTCCAAGCTCGATAAACGAGCGATTAGGAACAACAAACTGATAGTAGAATGCCATAAACGGATCGGCTATCTTGTAGAGGCTCTTTTTTCGCATTCTTCTCATCAATACCGAACGGAACATCTTTTTCCAAGAATCCGAGATCGATAAGTTTCTTCAACGGGCGCGACAGATTGGTTGCCGGCTCATTGCATCGTGCTGCAATCTCAGAAAGCCGGTTTGCACCAGTCCCGATATAAGACATGATCGTTGAAGTCTTGACAATATCCTTGACATCATCCTGAAAGAGTTTTACCGGTTCTTCGTAAAGTGTTCCATTCACAGAAAGGATATTGCGCCACAGGGCATCATCAAGCGAACTTCTGTTTTCCCTCAATTCCCAATAACGCGGCACACCGCCCCATACGGCATACTCTTCAATAGCATTCATCGCATTAAGACTCAAAGCCTCTTGAATATACGGCAAACGTATCGGTGCAAGCCTCATTATTTCATCAGCACGCCCATATAGAGGTGCAGTAGAATCAAGGAACAACCCATACATCATATTTTGTGATGAACCGCAAAGGCACAAGGTTATACTTCAACTGCTTCTCATCAACAAGTTTCTGCAATACAGACGGCAACTCTGGCGATTGCTCTACAAGATACGGAAATTCATCCAAGCATAGAGTAAAACGTTTGTCTGTCCGATAATTGACCGCACGAAATATAGATTCCCAATCTGGATATGTCAATTTGTCGAAATCTGGAAATACCTGTGCTATCACTTTTTGCAAGCAATATCCTCTGGTGTTGACCTTCAGAACGGTCGGCAAGAAAATAAACATCATTGTCCGACAACACCCTTTTAATAAGCGTTGACTTACCTAACCGTCTACGACCGTACATCACGACTAACGAGGACTTCTCTCTTGCAAGAGCATCCTTTAATCGTGCAGCTTCATCTATTCTATCAACGAATTTCATACATCTTATTTATTATGCTATGCAAACATAATGTTTTTACATCGCATAACACAACATTTTGAGCCATATTTTTTTATTCCAACAGAGCAAATTGCAACTTATGTATAGGAGGACATACGCCCTATTCCTTTTTTGAAGCTCGTTTCCTTGTCTTCAAACTCAAATCCTGCAAAGCTTTTCCCAATTTGTCTTCTCTGGCTAACCACAGAATATCATCGTCAAGCTGCAAAGCATACAACACTCGCAAGTAAATTCCGATTGCTACTGTTGGTATGCCTTTCTCTATTCGAGACACGGTCAACGGAGAGCAAGTAAGCGCGTTCCGCAATCTGAGCCACACTCAGATTCCTGCGCAAACGAGCCAGTTTAATCTGCTCTCCCACAATTGACATCTTCTGCACCAATTTTCAAAGGGGCAACTTAGTCCCCATTGTATTCTTTGTCATATTCAACACATCATATAATATGCAAAATTACAACTTTTTATCTATTTAATGATGTATTGCTGATAAAAATCACAAGATTAGAAGAAACGACTTGACCAAGTACAATATAACGGTTATACACTTTTTCAAACGAATCCTATGTTTATAAAAGTTACAGCAGCTTCCGACAACCATCTTAGGGAAAGTGTGTAAAACAGATAATTTTGCTTTGGAGAAATGCAAACGCTATTATATTGTTTATAAGCACCAATATATCTACACAACAAACAATAAGTTATTTGTTGCGTAAATACATACGATTCATCCACCCAACATATACACACATATATTCAAGATTAGTTTGGCTATTCAAATAAAAAACAACTTTACTTTATCCCCCGTATTCATGTATACGTTCATTAAAGTAAAGCTAAAAAAGGGAAGAAAAGAGATGGCTCCGCCAAAGTCGAACGATACTTGCCGACTTTTTCTTTTGGTTGCAATAACAAGCTAAAACACCCGTGAATCTGTCTTCCATTTTGTAGCCCGAATTGGCGAAATTATCCCCGATATACCTTATCCGTGCGAAACGGAGATTTAAGAGCAGAAGAGAGCGATTTTTCTCTTTTTTCCCTTCGTTTGAAGACAAACTAAGGTTAAAAACGTTAAATCTTCGATTTTTTTGACGAAAAAAAACAAGTAAATTTTTGAGGCTTCTATCTTTTAAATCATAAAAGCATTGATAGTCAATTAGCATAATATACTGCATCGACAATTATCATTTCATAAAGCTGTTTGGATCTCTTATTTATGAATACATACAACTGTTATAATAATGATATACAGCTAAATATAAACAAAAATATCTATAGCTAAAGTTACTACAAATGATATTCCGTTTAGAATGTTAGAAAAATATCCTCGTTAATTATTTCAGCAACTCTAGAAGTTGTTATCAACGAACTTCAAGTTTATTGAAATTATCCTCGATATGCTAATAGAATCTTACACCATTACTCTACAACTTATTATTTCGTTATTGAATACTATTCTTGATCTCCATCTAATGAAACTGATGGAAGATATCTCATCCAATCCATCATATTAGAAAGATTTCTTATTCTTTCATCTATCGTAGGGAATTCTATTACATCGGACAATGCCTGTTAGTTAGAATTTGATTAAGTCATATTTGGAAAATATCAAATTATGTGCAAATTATCGGTACTATTTCGAATCAGTGCCGATAATTTGCATGTTACTAACTAACCAAACGGATTGCCAGATGTGCGTTAACACATGAAATAACATGACATTAGTCTTCACTCTCTCTTCTTCCTGCCATTCAGCAAAACGAGACAATCTCTTTGTATTGCTCAGCAGTCAGAGATGATCCTATCTTCACTACATTCATATTCCCACGGTAGCTCATAAGCAGACCTTCCTCCTGATAGCCCATATAGTTATGGTATGAATAAGGAACCAACCTGACATAATCTTCTTCCTCAAAAATCTTCAGAAGCTTGTCGGCATCGTAGGTATTAATGGAACACCGGACTTATACAGGCTGTGTGGCAACTTCAATGGCGAAGACAAGCATTCGCAGAATAACTTTGTTGGAAGCGACAATCACCATCCTGACTTAATTCTGTGTCTGATGCCAAAAGATATTCAGGCAGGAAGAAGCCCCAGTTCTCCACTAATGATCCGGCAAACCAGATGAAATCATCCGGACTATCAATCAATATCGTACTGCTCATCAATTTTTGCAAACTTCATCCGATTATAATAAGCTACGTCATGCAATTCATTAGGCCATAAGTACTGTTCGGTCTGGTTGTATTTACTGACAGGCAGAAATTTCTGTGTTGGCTTCTCATACACTAATAATGGCATCCCACCAGCGCGAATGAGGCAAAAATACGGGTAATAGTTTCCCTGCACCATTCATCGTTATAGTATTCATTATTATCGGCTGCACGAAGAATAATTTGAAACAACGAAAAACGGGTATATTTACGGTCTGTAAAACCGGATTGCCCTTCGCTCCATGTATATGGAAGAAACGACATGAAACCAGCGTGTTTTCCATCGGGTTGAATGAATGCCAATCCCGAAAAAAATCTTCTTTATTTTTCATACTTTTTCCCGAATCAAACCCATTCATAAGATACCCGTTCTGGAAAGCCCATATCCCATCTGATTGGATAATACTTTGGTTCCACCAATATCTGCATCAACTATTCGTATGTGTGAATGACCGTATATCCAGACATCAATCCGGTTGTTGTACAAGTCTCCATCGTCACTCACAAAGGCACTGTTCAGCACCGAATCTTTGTGGCAAGGTGCAACGCTACCTGAAAAGTGGATGAGTGCGATCACTCATGTATTCTCATTTATTTCTTTGATAGTTCAACCTGTTTCTCTATGATAGCCTTTACCTGTGCGAATGAAACCGGGTGAAGATCGTTATTGTCAACTCCCACATCATGGCCCAGTATGTATGAAAAGCATTTGAAGGCAGGCTTGCTCTTTTTCGTGTTATTCCTGCTTGTATGCACATGGCCCGAAAAGCTGCCAAGGTATCATCGTATGAGCCGCTATAGCAAGGGAACTTGGGAACAATATTCGAGATAAATCTTCTGTTTATCGACCTCAATGTGTACATCTGCATCGTGATCCAGTTCGAAATTTTTTTGTATAATTCTGCCTCAAGTTCTTCATATCATGATTACCGGCTATGAAGATGGGTTTTTTTCCCATTCAACCTTTTTGATCTTTGTCCATTCAGCAGGGGCCACCAAGACAGAAGTCGCCAAAGATGAAATACGATATTATCAGGGCCATTCACACGGTTCCAGTTGGCAACCGAGGTGTTTCATTCATGTGTTTACATCGCGAATGGTCTGCTACAGAACCGGATGACATATTGGTATGATTGAAGTGGTATCGGATGTAAAGAACACCCCGCTTCCGTTGGGTATCCATAATCTTCTTTTTTTATGCATCACTGCGCTGGTTAATAAAACTTCAGTTTTCAATGCCGCCCATGGGACGGAAATGACGGAGTAGAGGCACGCATAATGCGAACGTCACCAATGGGCAAGCAAAGCAGATTGAAAAAGGCTATTGAGACTTTTCAACGGCTTCAGTCTCTTTTAATAAGGAATACCATCCCAATATTGCTCCTACCTGTCTATAAAACGTTCGCTGGAAAGTGTGAATTTACCGAATGACTCAATGCCTAAAAAGTATGAACATACGACATGCTCTCAGCATACTGAGCTGCATAATGTGTTTACTAATATGTTCACTCTATTCTGCAGCATTGTAATAATGTTTTTTATTCAATTGTAAGTGCGAGAGTTACGAAAAAGTGTGGTATTATTGGAAATGAGCGTGAGGTTAATTGCTCATGATAGTAATAGGGATTTACAGGTCGAGTTGAGTTATCTACTGCATCATCCTTCTGCGCGTTGCGTAACCTTCAGGCTTTACTTCGTACATGCAAAATAATAAAACGGGAATGAAACCCCAAGCTCATTTCTTCCTCACATATAAGTTTTTCCGTAAAGCGGTTTATCCGTCGACACCATCAGAGATTTTGGACGGAACGTATGCCGACTTCCGCACGGAGACTTTGCCTCACGCCTAAACAAAGTTTGAGCTGATGATGCAAAAGGGCCCATTCTTTTTTACGCTTTATGCCGAAGGTTCTTTACGGGTTTCGACGATTTTCTTTTTGCGTTCGCTTTGAGCCGTAAGCGGAAAGCCGCGCATGACCGCCGGTATCCGTAAATGGAACAAGCCGTCATACACGGCAGGCAAACCGGGAAAAATGATTTTTATCCGTCCAAGCCGAGGCTTTTCGGCGAACATATAAAATCCAACCTTCCTTGCCATTTTTGCCGGTTTTCACGCTTTCGGCAGTGTCCCTTTTCTTTTTTGGCATTATCCTTTTTTACCGGATTTCTCTTTTGAAGTTTTCCTGTCAAAATCTGCCTCCGCTTCCGTTTACCTCCATTTTCGCGTCTTTCCATTGAAGCGCATCGGGCAGTCATTTCCGTTCTGGGCGCAAGGTAATTCCGGGATTGGACGGAGAGTCAAAGCCTCCTGTTTTCTGCGGAAATCTCCAGCCCTGCGGGTTGTATTTCCGCGAAAAACCATCATCACGCTTTTTAAGCACCCGAAACGAAACGACCGATGCGACAGAAAAGACGCAAGCAAAAATGTCGGATAAACGAGAGGCAGATAATTTAACTCCCTCAGCTCTTGGTCCGCATTAAAAACAAAAAATCAAAACAGCTTGAAGATGTGAGCGGCAGCAGCAGATTTCAAGACAATGGCACAGTACATGGGAAGCTTGCGATATGCGGCTTAATGATTTGCCGCCTTCGGGGAATTGTTCGGCATCACTTTGGGGGCCCGGCTCATCCGAAATTGTAAGCAGGTGTTCCAGTAACGATAAGGCGTATCATGGCTATCCCTTTCACAATCGTCTTCTTCGGCTTCATCCTTTTGGTTATTCACCCTTTAATCACCCTTACCGATATGGCAAAAGCAGCAAGACGGCAGCGCAGCAGTGCGAATATTACGAGGTGGACAACAACATCTTCGTATATGGTGGAAACATTACATCAACGGCAACATATCCGTGTTCCGTGAACTCTACCGAAACGGGAACGCACGGAGGGGACTTTACGGACTTCCGTTTTGACAGTGCAGCAAACCTAGGAGAGATACTGGCTCAGACAAACGACAGCGATATGAGAACGATAACTGGAACGCTACGACCTTTTCAGTGGCGGAAACTTTCTCGCAGCGGCGAGATACCGTGAATGGCTGCGCACCTTTGAATACGGTGAGAAGTGACAACAACGCTGGAAAGCATTTGGTGTGTTCAAGGTCAAGGTAACGATTGGAGTTGACTTGCGTGCCAGGTATTCTACCTCACGGGTGCAGCGGAGGGCTTTCTGCGACATCGGCTTCTGCATCGTCCGTGGCATGCCTATTCGAAGCCGAGAACCTGCTACTAAAAGGCAATTACAGAAAGAGCGCAAAAGCCGTTGTATTCGCAATGTGGTACGCGACGGGCTATTGCGCGGGCGAGGAACGTCCTGCGACCCATCTACGACTTTCTGAAAGCGATACCGAACCTGCGACCTTATGGTTAAGTGCCTTAACAGC
>VOFK01002670.1_pt1 | contig 28646 bp, 31 predicted proteins | sample 5384121 | NCBI WGS metagenome assembly VOFK01 (sample SAMN12384730, study PRJNA508395) | human gut metagenome | isolation source: healthy gut J | host: Homo sapiens | reverse complement strand
CATTGTGCTTCGTTCAGTTACGTATTGCTAGTTGTTGTGCCCCGAGCCGTACATCATTCCCGGAAGATGTTGTTGGCGTTCGAGGACTCCTCGGCGGCCAGGGCAGGACAGGCCCCAGGCGTTGACGGAACCGATAGACGCCCGGGGTGGTCTGGTACAGGGCGTTGAAGGCTCCCGAGATGTTGGCCAGCCCGTATTCCTGGCGTTGTCCGAACAGCCGGACGCCTGCCGTGAACCACTTCGTGACGTCCGCTTCGAGGTTGGTGCGGAAGTTCACCTTCTGGGTCGAGGAGTCGATGCCGAACCGCCCCATGACGCCCTGATTGTCGAGGTAGCCCAGCGAGAGCAGGTAGCGGATCTTCTCCGACCCGCCCGAGATCGAGAGGTTGTGCTCCTGGGAGTAGCCGTTCTCGAAAATCTCGTCGAACCAGTCGGTGTTGGGGTAGAGCGCGAAGTTCGGGACGCCGTTTTCACCGACCCCCGTAGGGATCGGCCGACTTCTCCCGCCAGAGGTCGATGTTCGACTGGGAGAAGATGCGCGAGGTCCCGATGTTGTCGCACGACTCGTTGATAAGCTCCATGTGCCGGGCGTAATCCGAAACGAAGTGCAGGTCGTTGTAGGGCATTTGCAGGATGCCCTTTGTAGGAGTAGCTGATCTGGGCTTTCCCGGACGAGCCGTTTTTCGTGGTGATGAGGATGACGCCGTTGGCGGCGCGCGTTCCGTAGATCGAGGCCGAGGCGGCGTCCTTGAGCACCGAGATCGACGCGATGTCGTTCGGGTTCACGTTGTCCATGCTCCACTCCACGCCGTCCACGAGCACCAGCGGGCCGTTGGCGCCGGAGGTGAACGAGCCGTCGCCGCGGATACGGATCGTCGCATTGTCCGAACCCGGCTGGCCGGAACTTTGCGTGACGTTCATACCGGCCGCCAGGCCCGCCAGCGCCGCCGAGGTGCTGATGATCGAAGCGGCTCTCACTGGTCTTCGAGAAGTCGATCGACGCGACGGAACCTGTCAGGTTGACCTTCTTCTGGACGCCGTAGCCTACCACCACGACATCTTCGAGCAGTTGGTTGTCGGTCTCCAGCGAGACGTCGACGACGGTGCGGCCTGCTGTGTTTTCCGAACGGGGTCGGTAGCCCATGCAGGAGAATCGGAGAACTGCGTCGGGGCTTTGGACGGTCAGCGTGTACCTGCCTTCGGAATTGGTCGTCGTGGCTTCGCGCTGAGAGGCCATGACGACCGCACCGACGATCGGTGCCCCCTCACTGTCGGTCACCTTTCCCGTAATGGTGCGGGTGCTGCTGCCTCCGGACGACTGGGCGATCGCAGGGATCGCAAAGGCAACGAGAAACACCGAACAAAGCAGTTTGGTCAGTTTTTGTTTCATAATTACACACGGTGTTAGTTGTTATTAGGTTTTGTTTGGGTTGTACGGCTGTATTTCAGCAGGGCTTCCAGGAAATAGTAGTCCGCGTAGGTCAGCGGCACGTCGATTTCGAGGTCGTCCGGACGCGACCCCCCACGCCGTGCATGAGCAGGAAGTTTCCGCCTTCTCCCCGGGGCGGGCGAGGTAGGCGTCGGAGGCGAGGGTGCGCAGTTGCTTTTCGGCCATTTTCAGGTATCTGCCCTTTTCCTCCGGCTTGTTGGTCAGCGAACTCAAGTCGACGAACGCCGAGGCCATGATCGCCGCGGCCCGAAGCGTCGCGCAGGTCATTGGGAATGCGGTCGGAGTCGAAGTCCCAGTAGGGAATGCCGTCGTCGGGGAAGCCGCTCCAGCAGCATGCCGGCGATGTTCTCGGCCTGGTTGAGGTAACATTCGTAGCCGCTCAGGCGGAACATCATCGTGTAGCCGTGAGCGCCCAGGCTGTCCCGCGCCCAGGCGGATTCGTCGCTGAAGCCCTGCACGGTCTCCCTTCCGGCGGACGCGGCCGTCGGCGGGGTCGTAGTCCACCAGGTGATAGCTCGTGAAGTCGGGCCGGAAATGGTTGCAGAGGGTCGTATTGGCGTGCGTCACCGCGACGCTCTTCAGGGTGTCGTCCCCGAAGACAGGCCCGCGCTGTAGAGGTGTTCGAGGTTCATCATGTTGTCGATGATCACCGGGTATTTCCAGTCGTGGCCCTTGCGCACGAAGTCCCAGCTGCGGATGACGCCCGTCACGGGCGAGAACCTTCCGGCGAGGACCCGCGCCGAGGTGGATGGATGGGTTCGAGGTATTTCTGCTCGCCCGTGATCCGGTAGGCGTTGCCGAAACTGCAATTCATTTGGAATCCCAGGTCGTGGTCCGTGCCCTTTTGTTTGAGGGATAGAGCTTGAAGGTGTTTTTTTCGGCCAGTTCGCGGAATGTCTTGTCTCCGGTATACTCATATATACCAGAGCGAGGATAGAATCCGCTGCACCACCAGCGGATGTTGAAGGGATGAATTTTTCCGTCGGAGGCCACCGATCTCGGAAGCGTCTCGTCGGTCAGCCGGCCTTCGAGCTGTTCGTACTGGGCCGCGGCTACGGCGAAGACGCGGTCGGTCAAGTTCCGGCATTGTCTCCCGGGGCATGCATCCCGCGAGGAGGAGGGTCGACAGCAATGCTGTGCGATAGGTTCGGGTTCTCATGTCAGACAGTAGTTTTTTCGGGTGGTTTTTCCGTCATTCAAAATTAGATTTTGTATTCTTCCGGGAAGGATTCGATCCGGTCAAAGGGAACAGAATCCGGTCAAAGTAGCTTCTCCGGGGCGTCGTCGGGGGATATTTGGTTTAAAAAGACTTATATTTGTCATGCCGCTTTCCGCGTTGGGTCCCTCTCTTCGGAACGGCGGTGTTTCACAAGTTTCTGGTAACTGTTATGAATGGTTTACGTACGGCCTTTCTGGCCGCCCTGCTTTTTTTGACGACGGCCCGCGCCTGCCCGGCCGGTCCGCTCGACCGTGTGAGGCAAGCCTTTGTCGATGTGTCGGTGATGTCCTATGCCCCGGACGGGGAGGCGACCGAACGTTTCGTCCGTTATTCCGATTACGGGCGGGCGAACGACGTGCTGCTGCTCCAGCTCTACACGTCGGTCCACCTTCCGGACGGCGAGGTGCGGCGCCTGCTCGGGCTTTTCGATGCGGGCGGATTCTGGTCCGACATCGACTACGACGACCGGACGAGGGGGCGGTGGCAGCCGTCGCTGCACCTGACGCGGATGTACGCCCTGGCGAAACTTTATGCCGACCCTGCGTCGGCGTGGCATGGCGACGGGCGTATCGGCGGCCTGCTGCACAAGGGGCTTGCCTACTGGTATGCGAAGAAACCGTCGTCGCTGAACTGGTGGCACGGGGAGATCGGGGTTCCCAAAGAAACTCGCCGCGATTCTGCTGATGATCCGCGGCGAACTTTCCGGCCCGGAATTGGAAGCAGGGGCTGCGGATCATCGAACGCGCCCGCTTCGGCAGGACCGGACAGAACAAGGTCTGGCTGGCTGGGAACAACCTGATGCGCGGGCTGCTGACGGACGACGAGGCGCTCGTCGCCGAGGTCCGGGATCAGATCGCCGAGGAGATCGTCGTCACCGACGGCGAGGGCATTCAGGACGACTGGTCGTTCCATCAGCACGGTCCCCAGATTCAGTTCGGGAACTACGGGCTGGCCTATGCCGAGGCCTTTCGTTCTGGCTCCGGGTTCTCGACGGGGACGCCTTATATATGTTCTCGGACGCGCAGTGCGCCGTCATCGAAAAGCTGATGCGGGAGGGTATTTGCCGGAGCATCTGGCGGGGTGTGATGGACCCGAGTTTCTGCGGCCGGCAGGTGTTTATCGGCAGCGGTCCGGGAAAAGCCTCGTCGGCAGCCGTCGCCGCGGAGAACATCGCGGCGCTGAAAAGACCGGGATACCGGGTTTTCAGGCGGTTCGCCAAGAGGATACTGGAGCCGGAGAACCGCTCGGACGGATTGCGCGGGCCGCGTTATTACGGCCGTTCGACTGCGGCATCTACCGTACCGCCACATGGTATGCGTCGATCCGCATGCACCTCCGACCGTACGATCGGCTTCGAGTTTACGAACCGGGAGAACACTCTGGCCAACTTCTCGGCCGACGGGGCGTTGCTGTTCACGCAGCACGGGCGGGAGTACGGCAATATCTTCGCCCATTGGGACTGGCGGATGGTTCCCGGACGACGGCTTACGACGACGGTGCGCCCCTGAAGTGCGACAACTCCGTCGAGGCCAGGAAAAACCGTTCCGCATGTGGGCGGCCTCGCTTCGGGCGATGTGCTGTGTACGACGATGGAGATCGAGCGCGACGGGCTTCACGCCCTCAAGTCGGCATTCTTTTTCGGGGACCTCGTCGTGGCGTTGGGTGCGGACATCCGCAGTTCCGACGCCCGGATTTTCCGGATCACCACGGCCCTGGATCAGACGCACCTTGCGGGTCCGGTAACCCGGGGCGGAGCGGCCGAGACCTCCGGCGGCCTGCCGTGGGTGCATCACGACGGCCGGGGGGCCGCGTATCGCTGGACGGCGCTCCGATTGCAGTCAGCACGGAGATTCAGGAGGGAAAATGGGACCTGATAGATCCTTTTTTACAGGGACAGAACCCAGCGGGGGGGTTTTTCAAGTGCTGGTTCGGGCATGATCCGGCCGGACGGGCGGCTATGCCTACGCTTTTCTGCCGTGCCGCGTCGCGAAACGGACCGAACGGTTTGCCCCGGAATCCTCCGTGCGGATACTTCGGAACGATACCGGATGTCAGGCCGTCGAATACGGGAAAACATGCTGCGTCGTGGTTCACCGGGCCGGAGAATACCGCCTCGGCGGGCGGACGATCACGGCGCCGGAACCGGCGATCTACCTCCTCCGCGGCGGCCGGACCGAGGTCCGCAGCCTCCCGCCCCTAAACGGCGCTGCCGACTGAACGCCGGACGCCGGAAAAAAGCCCCCTATTTTACATTTCGGCGGACTTGTTTCGGTCGGGCGCGAATTTCGGCTCCTTATTGAATATGCATTTGGTCCTTGCGCTGTGACGATTCCCGGATATTGAGTTTTCCTGCAAACTGATGGATTGATGCGGTCCGATGGTCTCCGAATAATTACGAATCTGTTCCAGCAACAGTTTTGCAGCGACGCGGCCCATTTCGAAAGTCGGCTGCGCTACACTCGTTAGATTGGGTTCAATTATTAAGGCGCTTTTGAGATTCGGAGAATCCGACGAATGCAATTTCATCGGGGATTCGGATTCCGGCTTTTTGTAAGGTTTTCATCATCCCGATCGCTGCCGGATCGTTGACGGCAAAACGGCATCGGGACGGGGGATGCATTTTTAGCAGTTCCGCCGCCGCCTTTTGTCCGCTTTCCATCGAGATGCCTCCCGGAATGACCAGCTCTTCGATTGCCGAAACCCCGTGAGCCTGCAAAAGCATTCCTGTATCCCCGTTCCCGCTCTTGCGAAAGCAGCAGTCTTTAGGTCCTGCAAGGTGTGCGATCCGTTTGTAGCCTTGCCGGATTAGGTGCTCCACGGCATTGAACGCCCATTTATAATCGTCAAATATAACATGAGGAGCCTCGACCCCGGACAAAGCCGATTGAAAAGACGAGCGGAACGCGTTTTTCCTGTAATTGTGTCAGGAAATCGGCGCTTTCGAATCCTGTGTTACGGAGATAATGATTCCGTCGACCATTTTGGCATCCATGGCCAGCAGGTTTTTCAGTTCCGTTGCTGCGATTTCGTTTGACTGGCTGATCAGGGATATGGTATCCTTGCGGCTCCATCACTTCCTGAATTCCTGTGATCACTTCTGCAAAGAATGAGTTGAAAAAATTCGGGGACGATTACTCCGATGGACATTATGTCTGCCGTTGTTTAGGCTTAATGAAATCGGATTCGGATGATAATGTAACCGCTCCGCTACTTCAAGAACGGCTCTGCGGGTTTCGGGATTGACATCCCATCTGTCTGCAAGTGCTCTTTGATACGGTGGACGGAGAAATGTTGAGCTCGCGGGCGATGTCCTTTATGGTGGCTCTGTGTTTCAACATGGAGTCGAAAAAGTGTAAGTTGCTTGTAAATATAACAAAAAAATCGGGCATAATGAATCATTTGTCCGATAAATTTTTAAGGGGAGCCCCTGTAATGTCGGAGCCGAAATTCCCGCCGATTTCATCGGCAACGTTACCGGTAACGTTGCCGATGATTTTTAGCTGAAAAAACTTGTTTATGCAACATTCCGGACACTAATTTCGTTCAACATCCGGAATTTCCGGAGGCCATTCACCAGCCGAAGAAACCTTATGCAACTACTCGACTTCATTACCATCGCTGTCTTTGCGGCAGGCGTTGTAATCATGGGGCTTTCCTTTTCAGGGAAAAAGCCGGAATATGAAATCGTTTTTTCGCCGCAGGCGGTGCCGTGCCATGGCCGATGAGCGGACTCTCTCTCTTTATGGGGTTTTTTCTCGGCCGGGACATTTGTCGTATGGGGATCGATCGCCCTATACTTCCGGTTGGGTTTCCGTCGCTATCCAATGGACGATGGCGCTCGCAGGATTTGCTGTAGGTCTGTTCATTGCTCCGCGCTGGCATAAAACCGGGGCTCTCACGGCAGCCGAATACATTACTCACCGGCTCGGGACGCGTACGCAAAAATTTATACTTATCTGTTTTTGTTCGTGTCGCTTTTTACGACCGGCGCTTTCCTCTATCCCGTTGCGAAAATCGTCGAAGTTTCGACCGGCCTGCCTCTCAATGCCTGTATCTTGCTGTTGGGGTGTTTTTGCATCTTGTATGTGACCGTCGGGGGATTATGGGCGGTCATGTCTACCGATGTATTGCAATTTGTCATTCTGACGGCTGCCGTACTAATCGTCGTACCGATGTCGTTTGCGCGGATTGAGGGCGTAACAGGAATTTATCCGCTCGGCTTCCGACGGATTTTTTCAACTGACGAACGAAGATTATACACTCGGGTTCATTATTGCTTTCGGTATATATAACGCCATTTTTTTGGGTGGTAACTGGGCCTATGTGCAACGTTATACCAGCGTTGCCTCCCGCAGCAGTTCCCGGAACGTCGGGCTGTTGTTCGGCGGTTTTATATGTCGTCAGTGCCGTATTGTGGATGCTGCCGCCGATGATATACCGCCTGATGACCCCTCGCTCGATTCCCATTGGAGCCGAAGGCGCTTACTTTATGTGCCGCGAGGTTTTTGCCTGTCGGACTGTTGGGCTTGATGCTCGGCGGTATGGTGTACGCCACGGCCAGTTCGCTCAACGCCACGCTGAATATTTCATCGGGAGTGGTTACAAATGATATTTTCCGAAGGCTGCGGCCTGCGAGTTCGGATAAACTCCTGATCCGTGTCGCACGTATTTCTACTGTTTTGTTCGGCTTGATGGCGATTGGCGTTGCATTGCTGATTCCTAAAATGGGAGGTATCGTCAATGTTGTCATCAGTGTTGCGGCTCTCACGGGCGTTCCGCTTTATCTGCCGATCATCTGGTCGCTTTTTCACGCCGTCAGACGGGAACGTCGGTGATCACGGCCACGCTGTGTCGAGCTTGGGAGTTAACGCCTTGTTCAATTTGTGATGCCTTCGGCAGGTCTTACCCCTCAATCGGGCGGAGGAGATGATATTGGGTGTGACGTTCCCCCGGCAGTGATCCTGTTGTCGTTCGAGTGTTACTATCGGTTGCGGAAAGCGGAGGCCGCCGGCTATGGGGGAATATGAGGTTTGGGAACGAAAAATGAGACGGAACGTCAGAATGAAACCCTGACCCGATCTTCGGACGAAGACAACGCGTTCAGCCGTAAGGTCATCGGAATTGGAATCGCTTCGACGGGGGCTCTCATAACATTGTTGGTCTCATTGCTCCGACCGGACGTTTGCTTGTTATTGGAATCGGTCTGTTGCTCATATTGTTCGGATTGAAGATTCGGCGTCATAAAGCGGTAAACAAAAAATAAGACAATCCTATATTTATGCTTTCTCAACCCTTTTTCATCTTCTAAACGTGAGATGCACTCCCGTGCCCTTTCGGCGGAGTTCGTCGTCATCGGAGGAGGTTTTTGCCGGTGTATGCGCCGCAGTTACGGCAGCCCGCTCGGGACTAAACAATTCTTGTGCAGGACCGTCCGGTGCTTGGAGGCAACGCTTCGAGCGAAGTTCGCCTGGGATACTGGCGCCACGTCACACATGGGCAACAACCGCTGGTCGCGCGAGGCGGCCTGGTGGATGAAAATACCTCATCGAGAACCTTTATCGCAACAAGGAAGGGGAATCCGGTGATTCTCGATACGATTCTTCTTGAAAAAGGTTTATCAGGAACCCAACATAACGCTGCTGCTGAACACGGCGGTTTGGGATATTGAGAAGGCGATCCACAGACTGTTTTCGAAGGTGTATGCCTTTGCTCGCAAAATTCGACCTTCTATGAAATATCAGGCAGGCTTTTCTGCGATGCATCGGGCGATGGCATTCTGCATACCGGGGGCTGCATTCCGTATGGGTGCTGAAGAAAAGCGGTGTTACAACGAGCAGTTCGCTCCCCGACAAAGGTGAATTCGGGGAACTGCTGGGCCATTCGATCTATTTTTACAGCTTGGATACCGGCAAGCCGTTAAATTTGTTCCTCCGTCCTATGCTTTAAAGGACATCACCCGCATTCCGCGTTGGCGGAAAATCAGCCCTCCGAACACGGTTGTCGTTTTTGGTGGCTCGAATACGGGGGACGGCTCGATACGATACACGATACGGAACAGATCAAGTGGGAAATTTGGAGCGTCGTCTACGGTGTGTGGGATTATATCAAGAATTCGGGGGAATTTTCCCGATGCGGAGAATCTTACCTTGTCTTGGGTCGGAACGATTCCGGGTAAGCGCGAAAGCCGCCGTTTTGAAGGTGAATATACGTTGGTTCAACAGGGATATCATCGAACAGCGACATCACCCTGATGCGGTCGCCTTCGGAGGCTGGCTATCGATCTGCATCCCGCAGACGGTGTTTACAGCAGCCAGAACGGATGTATTCAATACCATTCAAAAGAATTTACGAAATTCCGTACCGCTGCTATTGCAGCCGGGATATTCGCAACCTTTTTTTGGCGGGCCGCTGCATTAGCGCGTCGCATGTCGCGCACGGGTCCACGCGTGTCATGGCGACATCGGGATTCAAAGCGCAGGCTATAGGCATGGCAGCTGCGTTTGTGTCTGCAAAGGGGTGTTGCCGGCCGATTTAACCCGTCCCGAATTTATGCGGCTGCTGCAACAACGCTTGAATTTAGCGGGGCAGAGTATTCCGGGAATACGGATTGATTCGGCCGAATCTCGCCGCTTCGGCCCGTATTTCAGCCAGCAGTGAATTGCGCCTTGCGGAAATTCCGTTCGACGGAGGATGGATGCCGTTGATTATTCGGCAGCCCAGTTGCTGCCACTGAAGGCAGGCGTTCGGTACAGGTTCGAAATAGAAGTGAAGCCTGCGAAGCCACTGTTCTTGAAGCGGAACTCCGCTATGCCGCAAAACCTTTCAACTATACGCCGGATATGATGACGGCGGAACGGGTTCGGATTCCGGTTGAAATGGGAACATGCAAGTTGTCGGTCGTCTTTACCGGGACCGTTCCGTCCGACCAATATGGATTCGTGACTTTTTTGAAGAATAATGCATTGCGCATTCGTTCGAGCAAAGCCCGTTATACGGGTATCGTCTCCGTATTCAATAAATTCAACGAAGCGGTCAACAATAACGGGCGTCAGACGCCCTCCCGCCGGCAGCGGCATCGATGCTTTCGAATTCTGGTGCCCCGACCGACGGCCGGCAGGGACAGAATATCGCCATGCGAATTACGCCCGCAATCGAAGCTTTTTCACCGTCTAATGTCGTCAACGGGTTTGTACGTCCGACTGTAACGGCTAACGCCTGGTGCGCAGCTTTCGGGGATAAGATGCCTCGTCTTTCGTTTTGCTGGGATGTTCCGCAGCCGATCGGTCGCATCCGCCTTTTTTTCGATACGGACTACGATCACGCTCTGGAATCGGTGCAAATGGGGCATCCCGAGCGAGTCATTCCCTTTTTGTGTACAAGGTTACAGGATTCTGGACGGTCACGGCAATGTCGTATGCGAATGTACAGACAACCACCAGACCATCAATGATATTCGTCTAAAGGAGACTTTGGAGACCGATCGGCTCGCCCATCGTTGTCGAACATCCTTCATCGGAGGTTGCCGCAGCTTTGTTTCAAATACACATCGAAGCATAAACTTACCTTAAAAACAATAACCAATGAAGCAGAAATTGACTTATTTCAGGCGCACCAGGACCTTTGTCTTGAGCCTGTTGCTGCTCTCCTGCATGGCCGCGCAAGGTCAGCAACAGCCGTCGCGTATGGTAAAGGGCCTTGTCAAAGATGCCCGGACCGGAGAGCCGCTTGCTGGAGTTGCCGTATTGGTCCGCGGCACGACACAGGGGCACTACTACCGGAATTTCAGGAGAATATGCGGTCTCGGTCCCGTCCGGTTCTACCGAATTGGAATTTTCCTTTCTCGGCTATGTGGCCAAAATTCAGAAAATCGGTACGGCTCATACTCTCGATGTAACGATGGAGGAGGAGGCCACCGGTTTTGCAGGAGGTCGTTGTCGTGGGATATGGCGTACAGAAAAGGCGAACCTGACCGGTTCGGTATTTGTAGAAGAAGAAAATGCAGAAAAAGAGTAAATATCTTGTTTACAGGTATTTAATTCTCTGTTCTGCATCTGTTCCGAGCAATAAAATTGCAGAATCGGGCAGGTTTGACGGTGAGTTGTGTTACTTATCCGTTACCTGCCCGAAATGCTTTGATTTGCATCAAAACATTCGTTTTCAGTGCGTTGCATCGAATTACCGCATACCAAATAACTTGACATTACGTTTAACCCATCCACAAAGTTCAAGTTATTATGCAACGCAGCACTTTCAAAGTCCTTTTCTATGTGAAACGGCAGTCCGAAAAAATCGGGTCAGGTTCCCGTCATGGGTCGTATCACGATCAACGGTACGATGTCGCAGTTCAGTTGCAAACTCACCATTCGTTCTTCCCCCTGGGATACCAAAGCCAACAAGGCGTCCGGTAAGAGTCTCGAATCGCAGCGCATCAACGAGAAGCTGGAAAATATCAAGACCAATATCGGCAAGCAATACCAACGTCTCTGCGACCGGGATTCGTATGTCACGGCCGAAAAAGTCCGTAACGCCTTTCTGGGTATGGGGGACGACTGCCGCCTGCTGTTACAGACTTTCGACGAATACCTCGTAGGCTTCCTCAAACGTGTGGGCAAAGACCGCGCCTATTCGAGCTATGACAATTACCGCAAACGCCGTAACCGCCTTGCCTCTTTCCTCGAATACGAATACCACGTCAAGGACATTCCGTTCAAAGAGCTGAAGCGGGATTTTATGGAAAAGTTCGTCGTCTACCTCTCTACGGTAAAGGGGCTTGCTTCCGGGACGATCTGTGCCGGAGTCAAGAAACTGCGTCTGATGACCTACACGGCGTATAAGAACGGCTGGATTTCTGTCGATCCTTTCGCGGGGTTCTATGTCAAAGCGGAATACGCCGAACGACGTTATCTGTCCGCTTCGGAATTGCAGGCCGTCATGGATGTCAGGCTCCCCAACTACCGGACGGGCATCAACCGTGACGCCTTCGTTTTCTGCGCCTTTACGGGTTTGAGCCATGCGGACGTGGTGAAACTCACCCATGCGGACATCCATACGGACGACAACGGAGAGCATTGGATCATCGACAAACGGCAAAAGACAGGTACGCAGTTCCGTGTTAAGCTCCTTCCCGCCGCTGAAATGCTCTACAAGCGTTATAAGGATACATATCGCACAAGCGAGAAGGTTTTTCCGCTTAAACCTATAAAACGGCATAAAACACTTGAACATGCCGGATTGTCGTTCAATCCGACGATCCACATGGCGCGGCATACCTTCGCTACGACGGTTACGCTTACGCAGGGCGTACCTCTGGAAACGGTCAGCAAGATGCTGGGGCACAAACGGATCACCACGACCCAAATCTACGCTAAAATCACCAATGACAAGATCGGACAGGATATGAAGGCATTGAGCGAGAAACTCAGCAGCGTCTTCATTGCACGGTAATGGCTTACGATCTTAGTAGCCGGCGATTTCCGATCTTGCTTCGTCAAATGGCAGGGTAATTTTCCGTCAAGTTTTTCCCACCGGCAGGGAATTAAACGCCGGAGATAAAAATCCGCAAGGCCATGCGAATCGTCCGAGGACGAGCCTTGCGGATTTTTATCCCCGGTGTTTTGCTGGTCGCATGTAGATTTGCAGCGTGATGTAATCACAGGTAATTTCGATATGGAGTCGCAGTGAACCGGGGCTGGTCGTAAGCTTTGAGGCTTGGCGGTAGATTTGGACTGCGACTCCATTAACCAGAGAGAATGGCTGTTTAGAATTGTAGGTTTGAAGACCTGGTACATGTGATAGCATACGACTCTCACAAAACTAACAAGTTATGCACTATTTGTATTATGTGGGTCTGGATGTGTCGAAAGAGACTTTCGATGCGTCTTTGGTCGCCTTCGAGGATGCAAACGAGATGGCTCACCGCAAATTCGCCAACTCCCGAAAAGGGATCTGCTCGTGTCTGCACTGGGTTGAGAAGCGGCATGGTATTCGGCTCGACGATGTGATTTTCTGCGCCGAGGATATGGGGAGCTACATATCCGAGATGGCGGTTTGTGCTTCCGACAGGACGCTGAATTTCAATTTTTCACTGATCTCGCCGTTGGTAATCAAGTATTCGATGGGTATTGCCCGTGGCAAAACAGACAGAGTGGATGCCCGGCGTATCGCCGAGTATGCGATCACTCACTATCGGAAGATAGCCCTTTATCTGCCGGCAGAGAAGGAACTGTGTCAGTTGCGCACATGGCTGATCTTAAGGGCTCATCTGGCAAAACAACGTGTAGCGAAACTGGTGTTGCTCGAAAAATTAGACTACAAAGAGAAATTCGCGGATGTATCTATTCAACGTTCCATGCTCCAGGAGGAGATCGCGTATGCAGAAACTCATATGAAAACCATCGAACGGGAAATGAAGGAACTGATAACCGCCGACAGCAACATTTGCCGGAACTACAAGCTGCTGACCAGCATCAAAGGTGTAGGGCCGATCACGGCCATTGTGATGCTCTGTTCGACGCTTAATTTCACCAAAATCACAGACCACCGCAAGTTTGCCTGCTATTGCGGGCTGGCTCCGTTCGAACATAGCTCCGGCACAAGCGTTTGCGGGGGATGCCACACATCGAGCATGGCGAATCGAGACATTAAAGTACAACTGAACCGCAGAGCACTGATTGCCATCAGGTGTGATCCGCAACTAAAGGCATATACGAACGCAAAGTGGCTGAAGGTAAACATAAATTCAGCGTCCTGAATGCTGTGAGGGCCAAAATCGCCGCCAGATGCTTTGCCGTCGTAAGGCGTGGAACACCATATGTAGCGTTGCAGATATAATCCGGCATACATATCTGCCATTCGATAAGATTTTGAGATCATTCAAAATCTCAAAATCTTATTGTCGGAACAGTCCGTCTAATTGGGAGCCGAACCTACTCATAATTAATGTATTGTCATTTCCGTACTCCGCAAATTAACGATTCTGACTATGGGATGGCAAGGCTATACAGCGCTTCGCGGCCTTGCATCCCATAGCCAGAATCATTTTGCTAAACGCTACGACAAAAAATGACAATTTCCGGGCATGAAACTTTTTGCAGCTTTTATTTGGTTTTATCTTAGAATTCTACCGTCGGAATAGGCGACTTTCTGCGCCCCGGACGCTACCCTGCGGACTGCCCCCTCCAATAGCCATAATCCACGACACGCACGTCATATACCCCAATAGGCATAACAACCGCTCCCGACGTTTCGTTCAGCTGTCCGTTATAATTCGCATTGTCTGTTCAAAACGGTCGTCTGTTGTTCTTTTTTTCGTGGAGATAATTCAGCTCGTCGCTGTAAATGTCCATGACGAAGCGCAGCATATTGTCGGCCAAAGCCGTAAGCCTTGTCGTGTCATCACCCAACAGGTGGAGTATTTCCGACACTTTGTGCTTGGTTCGGGTACTGACATAGATCGCAGAGCGGTTGCGGCAATCCACCGGAGCGAAGAACGTGCGTTCAAAATCCGGTAGCGTGAGCTTTTTCCGACGGAAACCGGAATGTTCTTTTACAGTACTCGCAGTGGAGTCTATGCCTGTTTTCTCAGCAGTCGGCGCCGATGCTACGGATGCAGTTGCCGATGTCTTTTCCTCGGGATCGTCCGTATTTTCCTCTTCCGGCTCGGGAATCCTGCGGACGACTTTCGAATCCAAAGGGGCCTGTCCGGCGATCATCTGACGCATCAGCTCCTCGTCGACTTCGATACGGGGATGTTTAGCAGGATTGGGTGCGGGGTTGTCTTTTTCCTTTAATGAATCCATGGTGCAACGTTTTTGAGATTGATTGTCAGCCATACGAGCATAGAGTATGTATGTCTGGTTTATTGGGTTAAACCATTCAAAATACCGTTTTCCGTTTAATGAAGTTTATAGCGGGATAATGAACGCAATAAGAAAATCGACCTTTCATGCTGCAAGATACAACTGGGTGAAATACCTCGGTTCCGATGTCCGCTCCAGACCGCTCCAGTCCGTACCGAGGGTTTGTTTTGGCGCCCGCATGGTTGTAATATTGCAGAGGGAAACGACCCACCCTCGGAAGCCGTAGCGGAGGTTTGGCATAGATTTTTCGAAAATTTTTCCGCCGCGGATTTTTCGCCTCACTTGAGGCGAGCGAGCTGTACCTTTGTATGCCGAAAAACTTTTCGGCATACGAAAGGTGCTCGCTCTGCGAGGCCGGGGCCGCTCCCAAGTCGCGACCCTTTTTTAAGCTATATATGGATACCAACCGAAAACAGATAGACATAACCGACAAGAAGCCCCGAACGCCGAGTTATAAATACTCTTTCCGACTTAACGAGGAGCAAAACATCCGCTTCAAGGAACTGCTCTGCAAGTCCGTATTGGAGCATAACCGCAGCCGTTTTATCGTCAAAAGAATCTTCAGCGAGGAGTTCGTAGTCGTCAAACGCGACCCTTCGAAGGTGCAGTTCGTCGCCCGGCTGAACGACTTTTATTTCCAGTTTCAGAAACTCGCCAACAACTGTGCGCCCGTCAAGGCGATATAATAAATATAGCGATGGCAAGCTATTAGGTAAGCGTTCTTTGCAAATAACCTATCATCAACCGATTTATCTGAAAGGGAAACCGAACAGGGAGTGTAGCATGTCGGGGTAAACCATAAGTCAGTCAGTTATCGGACTGCGACTGAATGGGGTGATGAAAGACAGATATGAGGATAAAATCCGGATTGATTGAATGACAGCCTGAGCGGTACCTAGCGAAACTGTGACGTTAAGGTAACTATACTCGTCATATCGTGATACTCTCATTGTAGTAGTTGTACAGAGAGAGCAAGAACTTATCACGACGCAACTGTAATAAGCAGTAAAAGGCGGACGTCATATCCGACAATCTGTCGCGCCATAGTTATTATATCGCAAACGGGGATTACCTAAACCGGAATGCCGTAAGGCTATTGGACGAAGGTCTATGAATATCCGGCATGGTAACGGAGCCGCCGTAGTAGTCCGAGCGAGGGAAAGCTTCGCACATGGCGAAGGGCGGCAGCTAATATTCATTAATACGATTAACGGAAAATGCGAGAGGCATTATGAGAAGTCCCGCAAGAGTATTAAACAGTCTGACAAAGCATAGTCAAACCACGGAATACAGGTTTGAGAGGCTTTATCGTATTCTTTTCAATGAGGAAATGTATTATCTGGCTTATCAGCGAATATATGCCAGGCCGGGTAATATGACACAAGGTGCAGACGGGAAAACCATCGACCGTATGAGCCTTTCCCGCATTGAGAAACTGATCCTTTCGTTGAAAGACGAAAGCTACTCTCCCCAGCCATCGAGAAGAATGTACATCCCGAAGAAAAACGGAAAGACACGACCTCTCGGCGTACCCTCTTTCGACGACAAACTGGTGCAGGAGGTAGTACGAATGGTACTGGAAGCTATTTACGAAGGTCACTTTGAAGATACTTCGCACGGCTTCCGTCCGCATCGCAGCTGCCACACCGCATTGAATGCCGTACAGAAGACTTTTTTTTACGGGTAAGAAGTGGTTCATCGAAGGAGATATAAAAAGGTTTCTTCGACAATGTCAATCATGATATTCTGATCGACATCTTAAAGGAACGTATCTCCGACGAACGATTCATGCGACTTATCAGAAAATTTCTGAAAGCGGGTTACTTGGAACAATGGCAATTTCATGGAACGTACAGTGGAATGCCGCAAGGTGGAATTATCAGTCCGATATTGGCCAATATCTATTTGGACAAACTGGATAAGTACATGAAAGAATATGCTTCCAAATTCGACAAGGGAGATAGGGGAAGACAGCAACGGGAATACGAAGTTCTCACTTACCAAAAGAGGCTGGTTATGCGTGAACTCAAAACAGCGACAAATGATGTAGAAAGAAAAGTGCTTGTTAACCGGCTTAAAGAGATAGACAAAACCCGATCCGCGATGCCGTGCTTCGCACCTATGGACGGGAGGAAACTTCAAGAGGCTTAAATATGTGAGGTATGCCGACGACTTCCTCATTGGAATTATCGGCAGTAAAGAAGATGCCGTAAAGATCAAGGACGATATAAAGCGTTTCCTTGCAGACAGACTGGCATTGGACCTATCGGATGAGAAAACGCTCGTCACTCATACTGAAAAGCCTGCAAAATTCCTCGGATATGAGGTGACTGTCCGCAAGTCGAACCTGCAAAAAACGGAACAAACGGGGAAGCCTGTCCCGTGTGTATGGAAACAAGGTCAGATTAAAGGTGACGACCGAAGTAATAAAGAAAAAAAAATTGCTGGAACTCGGCGTGCTGAAATTCAGCTATCATAACGGGCACGAGCAATGGATTCCCCAAACACCGGTCGGAACTTATCAATAATGACGACCTTGAAATCCTTGACAACAGTTACAATGCCGAGATCAGAGGGTTTTACAACTATTACCGATAGCTAACAACGCTTCTGAACTGAACACTTTTCACTACATCATGCAGTACAGTATGTACAAAACCTTTGCCGGGAAATACCGGACCACGGTAAGACGAATTTGCCGGAAATACAAACGCAACGGAGTCTTTACAGTCGGGTATACGGTAAAAAACGGCAAAGCAAAAGAACGTCGCTTATACAATGAAGGGTTCAAAAGAAAAAGACCTTCCTATGATCGGTTGATTGATAGATGCCCGAATCCAATGCCCGGCGTCAGCACCACAAGCCTTATAGACAGGCTGAAAGCTCGGAAATGCGAGTTATGCGGTGCTACGGACAATCTGGTTATGCACCATGTGCGTAAACTCGAGAACTGAAAGGCAAGGAGAATTGGGAAAAACTGATGATTGCCAGACGTCGAAAGACTATGGCTGTATGCGGTAGCTGTCATCAAAAGATACATCATGGAACGTTTTAGACTGACAATATTAGTGGAGAGCCGGATACGCTGGAAGATGTACGTCCGGTTCGGAGGCGAGTATTGGGAAACCTATCATAGAAATATGACAAGGCGCCGGGTACTTAGCCTACATAATCAGATTGTAAAGGTCATCAATTCGCACTTTTCAACGTCGCGATCCCACATCAGATCGCTGCATTGAACAGCGAACCCGCGAGCTGAAAGCCCTCAGTATCGAGATTCTCAACCTTGCAAACAGGCAAAGGAATGGTTGCGAATATAGGATCTGGCTCCCCCGCCCGGCGGAGCGTTGTACTGTAAAAGGGAAAAAGATCGACATGATTATCCGCATAATATCCGTTTGCAGATTCCGGACTTGAATTCGGTGCCGCTGGAGATAGCCGTCTTACGAGTCTGTCGGATGGCTTTTCCCAAGGTAACGTCTGCCGAACTTACAACAGACACTGTCCCGATGAGAAACCCTTTTGGCAGGCATGGCTTTCGCGACTGTCAACTATAACACAGGCTTTAGGTCAAAGGTTTATAATATAAATGGACATTATTGGGATAATCATATAAAATGTCGATGAGGATGAAGCCGGGATGATCTTCCAGCAGAAGCTGTCGGAGTCGTCCGATAACACGGACGTATGGACAGCGACGCCTGCAAGGGAGGTTTTTGCCGTATCTCGAAGCGAGCGCTGGACTGAGAACACGGTCTTCCACGCCTCGTCGAATCCCTCGCCGGAAAGACGGATGGCTCCCGGGAGATTGCAGGTGAAAGCATATGGGCTACGCGGCCAGCCCCATATCGTCTTCAAACATAAGGATATCGATCGGGCACCTCCATGTGCATGTAATGTAAAATGTATCGGTCGCGCAATGCCGGGTATAGTTTGCAGGCCGCCGTGGGCCGGTCTGTCTTTTGAACGTGTCGCCTGTCGGGGAATCCACGCCGTGTTGGCGGCAGGACGCACAGGTGGAAGGAGGAATATGAGGGAGGATAGGACCCATACCGGTTGAACGGTATTGAAAGGCGACTGGAAGTGCAGTAGACGGATAAAGCCGGTCGCGGCGCAAATGGCCTGAGCGGCCAGGAGAGGAGATATGAAAAAACGGCGGTCCGGGGATTCCGAACCGCCGTCTGTTTTCGGGCGGAGGAACCGCCTATCGGTTGAGTTTTCCTTCGAGCATCTTGATGCAGTAGCCTCCCGACAACGGAACGTGCCTGAATCCGACTTGCCGCGGGTGTCGGTGTAGACCCAGTCGGGACATCGGGACGCGGTCGGTGGTCTCGTTCATGAAGCGGTAGACGGGCTCGACGAACTGCTCAAACTCGCCGGGCTTGTCTGAGAGTGTGGCGGTCCACATGATCCAGTCGGTCTTGGTGTAGGTTCGACGGTTGTCGAGTGGGAGTCCGTAGGGGTTCTGCTGGGTGTGGTAGTAGGCGAGTTCGGTCCGGGCGATTCGGGGGGTCGAAAATCTCCAGCCCGAGCAGTTTGTCCCACACGAGGTTGTACTTCTGGCTCCAAAGTGCCGGGTTTGTCGAACGTCAGGCGGTAGTGTCGCCGTCGGGCGGCCATCTCCTTCGGTTTGGCGGCCATTTCGCGTGCTTTGGCATAGGACTCCCCAGCGAGATCCGCATGGAGAGACATCTCGGCCAGCATCGCGTAGGATGCGATGCCCATGATGGCCTTGATGGAGAGGTTCGCGTTGTGGGCGAAGTGGCCGGCGAAGTCGTCCGTGCAAAGTTGGTTTTTCGGGGTCGAGACCGTGTTTGAGAAGGTAATCCTTCCAGGTGGTCAGCACCTCCCAGTGTTTTTGTGCATACGCTGCATTTCCCTCGACCGACGCCAGCGCCGCCGTCAGGGATGAGCATGTTGCCGCACTCCTCGACGGGCATGTCGCCGCCGTAGGTCTGGCCGTTTGCCAGGGATAGGGTCCCGATGTCGTGTGCAGCGAAGGGCTTGGTTCCCACTTGCCGCTCACTGTAATAGAAGATGTGGTTGAGCATCCCCTTCACGAGCTCGGGGGGTTGTAGAGCAGAAGAGCGGGGCGGAGGGATAGGAGATGTCGACCGTTCCGATTGAGCCGTTCGAGAAATTCTCCTTGGAGAACCACAGCAGCTCGCTCTGGGGCGACTCCACGAGCTTGTGTGCGGCAATGGCCTGCCGATAGGCCAGGGCGCAGAGTTCGGCAGTAGGAGCGGCCGCCGGCCTCTTCCGTTTCCTGCATCATCTTCGCGGTCGAACTCCTCGCAGCGCTTCAGCAGGGTGTTGTATTCATCGGCTGCGGCCTTTGAGTTCGCGGCAGATGCTGTTGTCGCCCTTCCGGTTCCAGTAGGGGAGGTTCTCGCCGAAGTACTGGATCGAGTAGATGTCATCGTATCCGAGCAGCGCGTAGTCGCAGACGGGGTCGGATCCCACCTCTCCGAGATCGTTGACATAGGCCAGGGCTACGGGCTTCTTGAGCATGTTTTCAGTCCGAATGCTCGGAGCACCTTCGGGCAGGGTTCCCGAGGCGGTGAATGCCTCCTTCGAGGCGTAGTAGTCGGCCAGGGCGAGGTTTTCCCTTGCCGGTCGGGGTGGCGAGGTAGAAGTATCCCCAGTCGATGCGGACGTTGTCGCCCTTCTTGCCGAGGATCTTCTGCTCGACGGTTCCCGTGCGCAGATACTCCACACCCTCTTTCGCTGCCGGCTTCGGAGATGACGGACTGGCTCCGGATCGTCGACGGCCGTTGGGGTGGCTTCGAGGTAGAGCTGTACGTCGTGACGGGCCTCATCGACGGCACGGATCTGCCACGTGAGGTAAGTTCACCGGACGCGCGAGCAGCTCCAGATCATCCATCAGCAGCGGGGCGGTGAAGATCACCTCGACCTCGACGCCTCCGCAGAGGAACGTAGACGGTCCGTGTGGGGGAGAACGCTGACGGATTTCTGTTCGGCCACCAGCCCGAATCCTCGTGCCCTTGCGGAAGAGCCCGAAATCGACATAGCTCCGCCGACCGTGTTGTGGCAGTGAGCGGCGATGGTTACTTTGCCGGGTTTGAGCGTGGCGGCGGCTTCGGCCGGGAGGCTTGCGGATGTAGCTCTCCAGATGTCGCCGGTGTTGGCCACCGATAATGTTGACATAGAGTTCGAAGACGTCGTCGTGCGAATATTCGAGGATGAGCTCCTCGGCCGAGAGATCCCGGTCGAGTTCAAAGGTGCGGCGGACCCAGATGTCGCGTCTTCGCCCTTCCATTCGGTGCCGATTTTCGGCATTTCGGGCGATCCGAAGGCTCCGGTCCGGTCTTCGCCACGCGGAGTCATCGTAAGCAGGCGACGTCCACTCCCCGGCGGGTTTGCGGTCGGTGACGTAGCGTGCCGACCAGGGTTCGAGGGCGATGGTCGGGAGGATGGTTTCGAGTTTCTGGTTTTTCGAGTCCGATGATTCGATAGGTGGTTCCGTCGACGCGATCGCACCGGTCAGGGCTGTTCCCTTGCCGGTCCAGTGACGGGTCGGCGATTTCGTTGAGGCGGTCGGAGCTGGACCATACCGAGAAATAGGGGTCTACGGTGACGAGCGGTACGGCCGAGGGGCGTATGAGAGGTCGTCAGCGAGGTGTCGGTCTGCTTGATTGCATTTCCGCAGGCCGTCAGGATCGCCGCAGAGGCGATGAAAAGGAGTTTCCGGAGATTTGCATGTCGGTTATTTGGTTTGATTGATCTTTGTCCGGGATAGGGTTCTACCAGGCAGCGCCGGGTCCAGGTTTCGTAGGCCTTGACCAGTTCGGCAACCTTTTTAGGGTGCTCGGCGGCGAGGTTGCGGCGTTCGCTGCGGTCGTTGTTCAGGTCATAGAGTTCTGACGAAGCACGCTCGCCAGCAATGCGAGCATGCATGAAATCGATTTCTGATCATAGGTGGTTAGTGGTTATTAGTAATTTATTTTGGGATGCTTGATTTTGCTCCTGCTTCCGAGAGCAAAAGTATATTATATATACCCGTTGGTTGAATTAAAATAAAGCATCTTTAACAAGACCAATTTTACGATGGTTACAGAAGTTGATGTATTGCAGCACGGTCATAGCAGCGATTTTTGCGGCAGTACGTGTAAACAGTCCGCCTGTCTGCTTTGCATAATTGCGTACCATCATGAATTGGTCGTTAAGTTGAGAGAAAACGGTTTCGATTCGCTTCCTGAAACGCCTGTAAGCCCACGAAGGATTTCTCCAATTCTTTTGGTTCAAGCGATACGGGACTTCAAGCTTGATATGAGCCGTTTCGAAAAGGTCTTGTTGCACCTCAGCACTTAAATACCCCTTATCTCCAAGCATAAGACAGTCGTGATAATCCCACTTTGCATCATCCAGATAATGTATATCATGAACATTTGCAGCCGTTATATCATAAGAGTGAATAACACCACTTATTCCACAGATAGCGTGGAGCTTATACCCATAGTAATACATTTGTTGGGAGGCGCAAAAGCCTTTGGAAGGTGCGCTTTGCGGATTATCATTTCCCATAACGCAACGCTTGGCTCGTGCCAGCTGGCATACTTTGACAGGCTTGGAGTCTATCACAAAGACATTTTCCCCACCGTCTATGCTCTTGGCAATATCCCTGCGGATGTCTTCTGCAAGACAAGCCGTGAGTTTGCGACGGACGTTGAACTGTCTTCTGGATATAAGGTTAGGGATATGTTCGGGAGATTCAGCCAATCTCTTAAAGAGGTTGTTCTCGCTGTCATAACCGAATGCTTCGGCTGTAAGAGAAAGAGCTATAACTTCCAAATCAGAAAAGGTGGGAATAACTCCACGGCGAGATACATTGCCATGTTCATTTACACGATTTCCTGCAAATTTCTTGCAGATGTCGTTGATTTTTGTGAATTTTTCGATGAAGTTGTGCATACGACGGTTTGAACTCAATAGTTTGGATGCTATTAAGTTACTAAAAACCAGAAATATGCACAACCTTTCATTTGTCATTTTACTAACTTTTTAATTCAACCAACGGGTAAAATTCTATATTTGATTCGTGGCCAGCGGGTAATGTTGATTTCTATCTGGCAGAACTCTATCAAGTCTCGACTAGTGCATTGAATCAAGCAGTAAACGTAATATGGAGCGTTTCCTCGGAAGAATTATGTTCCGTATTCCGAAACAGAATGAAATATGTCATCACAATTTGTGACGACATCCAGAGCGAAACGGTCCCAAAACGTCTTTTTGCCTTATGCTTTTACTGAACAGGGTGTTGCAATTTCTGCGGTTTTCTAGTGTGTAAACCAGCTTATACAAGTAAAGCATCTCCCATTATGAAAGCCTTGTCGCTATGCGCAATTACATTCTGCAATCTACCCAGGTATCTGCCGAGCCGTTGGAGTTACGTGGCCGGTTGCAGCTGGTGGAGCGTGACTGCCGGAAAACCTGGAGGCGGGAACGATTTTGAGCGAAGATGTACGGAAAAAGACATCGATGCGATTTATGAGGCCATTGGGGCCTTGTCCGTGAAATTGCCGAAAATTCAGAACCCTGTACAGAAGATAGGGATTCAAAAAAGTAAATTATGGATATTCAGATCATACAGAATAAAATTTTACAAGATTCGTGGACAAAGCGAGTCATGTTAGACCGAGATCTGGCCGAATTATACGGGTGACAAACGGTAATCTGAATAAAGCCGTGAAACGAAGATGCTTTCCCCAGAACGTTTCATGTTTCCAGCTCACCGAACATGAATTCTTTGAGATTCCAAAATGAATACGGGTTGGGCGGAAACCCGGAAATTACCTTATGTCTTTACCGAACAAGGTGTCGGATTATCGGCGGTTCTTCGTAGCCCGACAGCCAAGACGGTAAGCATTTCGATTATGGATGCTGTTAAGTGCGTAATTACATTTTGCACCCACCCAAGTGTTTGCCGCCATGAGCTGTTGGAGTTACGTAGCCGGTTGCGTTGGTTGAGCGTGACTGCCGGAACCTGAGGCTGCGAAACGATCTGAGCGAAGACATGCGAAAAGACATCGATGCGATTTATGAGGCCATTGGAGCATTGTCCGTGAAATTGCCGAAAATTCAGAACCCTGTACAGAAGATACAGATTTAAAAATTATGGATATTCAAGATCATGAGAATAAAATTTACGAGATTCGCGGTCAGCGTGATGTTGACTTCGATCTGGTAACTTTTACCACGTGGAGAATAAAGCGCTTTGAAAGCAGGCTGCTATCCGTCGAAACATTGAACGTTTTCCGGAAGATTTTATGTTTGAAACGAACGAGATATGTTTAACTCGCTGAAAAGACAGATTGAGGTCACAAATTGCTGCGACGATTAAACATAGTTCTGTTGGGAGCGTAAAAACAAACTGTGTCAGCCGTTTTTTGGGGACGATTTTGGGATCACAAAGAATCCCGAAATCGTTCCGTAAAGGTAATTCTATTTTTGGGTTCTTTGCCATACTACATGATGGAAAATCTGTCATTGAATCGAATAGCGAGTTGCTGAGCGGTTTGCCCCCAGTTTGCCACAGGCATCGTCCATTTACGACGGATTCGGGTATAGGCCAGATAGATAAGTTTTTCGAGGGCCGTAATCATTTGGGAAAATGCCTTTATTTTTAGTGACTTTACGGATTTGACGGTGGTATCCCTCGACGGTATTGGTCGTGTAAATCATCCGTCGAATTCGCGGCGAAAAATCTACTGCGATCACGAGAGGTGTTTCGATCGTAAGCTCGCCAACACTGCTCTGAACTCTGTTTGGAAATATGACCGTTGCGACATTGCCTTGAATCGTTCTTCATCGCTCATGTGGATGTCCATTTCTCCTTCAAGGGCTGCATTCAACAGAGATTTTCAATCAACGGCGCAAGAACAATTCATCCCTGCCTGTGAGTGGTTTGCGTATATCGCTTTCAGCGGCTGCGGCCTTAAAACTGATCAAAATCAAATTATTACTCATAAAAATCAAACTATATCTCGAAAGTTAAGCATTTTTTCTTTTGTGACACAGTTCGTTTTACATTCCCGTTCTGTTTTGCCGTCAGCCTTATCAAGAAGGCGTGGCTCATTATTCGAGTTTTGAATAAGAATCGGACGAGCAATATCCGTCCCGATTCTTTTGCTAGGCTCCCTTATTCTTTCAGGGATGGCGGTATGGCACATATCACGGCACGATACTGTCGTGTCACTTCGTGGGCGAAAACCCAATTTTTCGAATACCGCACACCGGTATCCTAACCGGTGCCATTTTTGAAGCGGCACAAAGGGCAATCGGCAGCTCCGGGAAGCCAATCGATTTCCTCTGAGAAAAGCGTCGATCCGGTCGGTGCAGACTCTGTGCCGCTTCACGCGACAATTTCAACTCGTCGGTGAAAGATGCCCCAAATCAGCGACCTTTCCAAAATGTTCTGGTAACGCTACTCGCCATTTTTGTCGAAGTGCTCATCAATATGACGGTGCAACGTTTCCGTAAATACGTTTACCGGAACTGCGTGATTGCGGCCGCGGGCTTCTTCAGAAGTCCTTCTTTTCTTGTCTATGACTGTTACATACGGTAAGGTGCGCGGACGTATAACAGTTTTTAGCTTCAGGCTACTGGTCCTCGATTATGATGTGCGTCATAATTGTAGTGGATTAAATGTCTTTGTGCAACATAACGAAATTCTGCCGTGAGCGTATTCTTCGTATATGGCCAGTTTTGGTAAGTTTCAGCCTATTTCTTGTGATGAATCACCTAAAAAAATTGCTCGTCCCTTTGAAATGTTATTTGTCCCTTTATATATTTGTCACGTCTAACTTTCTCTAAGGCTGGCCTGTCCGCCAATAGCGGGCATTTATTATGCGCGTAAATTTGGGTTTCGTACCCCCCGTGCCGAGTGGTTAATGCCCCGGCAAGCCTTAGAGGTGTTAGACAACGGGAAAGACGAAACCTTTTTATTGTTTAATGGTTATAATGTCTAAACCCCTATGGAAAACAAATCTATTGTCCGCTGTGAACATCGAGCTGCCGCAGACTGAGTTGGCCGAGGAAGTTTCAGCGGAAGAATTACGACTGGTCGTCGGTCGTGGAGTTGTTACTGCAAGAGTTCAAACCTGGGGATATTGCGGAAAACGCGCTTTAACTCTTTACTTTGAATTAACTCGACTTATTGTGTCCAACACTAGGGAGTTTATCGATAACGATTCGGTACTTACTGAACGTTTATTTATGCTCGAAAAACTTTTATCGGGCTTTGCATACTATGTCCGTTCCGGCTGTTAATTCCCCGAATGCACTGCTTGATGCCTTTGGGCAGCAGTCATAGTACCTATGGAGATCTCCAGGATAATCCAGAACAAGATTTACGAGATCCGCGGCCAGCGGGTCATGCTCGATCGTGATTCTGGCTGTCATGTATGGCGTAGAGACGAAAGTACTCATCAACAGCACAGCTAAGCGTAATATTTGTGCTTCCCGGATAGGTTTGTTGTTTCAGCTTACAGCAGAAGAATGTTCAAGGTTCCACCCTTGGGAACCTTGAACGAAGATACTGAGAAACAGAACTACAGCATTTTCAAACATAAATGTTTGTCAAGGCGCGAAGATCACCCGGGTGTCGATCAGCTTCACGGCTCCGTCCGCAGTCGCGTCACGGGCTTCGAGATACATCCTCGATGAGGTCCTGACGGCGTACCTTCGGAATCGCCCTGTCCAGATATGCGTGGCGAGGGTATATTGCGGTGGGGGGAGCGGCGTGCGTGTTTCGATTGCAGCTGTAACCCTGCTGATTGCGCAGTCTCGACCGCAGTGGACGGTTGGCGGCATGCCCTTTGTGTTCCAAAGCGGTTGCCATGCACCGTCGTCGATCCGCATCCGAATCTGCGGCCGGCCTCCGGCGAAGAGGTTCACTACGACGCTTCCTGTCGGCAGTGATGCGAGTTCCTCGATTTCCCGGTCCTGCGGATTGCCGTCAGCTATCCATACGTCGGTTTCGATACGCTTCGTCGATGCCGATGCCTTTGAACCGGAATGCGTATTCCGTTTTGTCGAAGTCGATGCGGAAGCGGCTGCGCGGGGTTCTGGGCACGGTTGCGCGATCGCGGCACTAGGTCGAGGTCTTGTTCTCCGGTCCAAAGCAACCCGCAGACCGCTCCGGCAACCAGCTCTTGTGTTTTCCGCCAATCGTTTCCTCGGAAGACTGAATGGGTGTGCCCCGATAGTACCAGCGGCGCCTGTCCAGCAGCGCAAGCACTTCGTCCTTGTTTTGGTGGCAGCCATCGGAATGCTGGCCAGATCGTTGCGCAGGTGAATCGCAACTGTTTTCAGTCAGCTTGCCGACATAGCCGCATGAAATGGACTGTCCGCCATCCCGGTCGTGGTTGCCTCGAAAGTGTCCACGAAGGCATCGGCAAAACGTCGGCCAGCTCCCTTGAAGAGCCGGGAACAGCGAGCAGTCGTCGTTTACCAGACGCTCCAGAAAAAGCGAAAAGGTGTCGCGGCGTTCCGGCCAGCTCCGAGAAGAAGGTGCGGCATATCCCGCTTCGGTCGTGTCGCCGAACTGCACGTCGCCCATGGGCAGCGATGCTGCTGAAACGATCGGGCTGGGCGGCGGCGCACCAGTCCGAAATCGGCGCATTGCCGTGTCTGCCGTGCTGTCGGGGTAGTATCGGAACTGGGTGTTGCGAATTTCCGCCGCCCGGAAATTCGTAACCGGACGGAAGGATAGGGAATATGCTGCTGTGCGTCGTTGCAGTGTAGGGGAAGGATATAGCGGGCTCTTCTGGAAAGTCGTGGTGACGACGACCAAAACAACGGTCGGATACTGGGACGCTCTTCAGACGCTGCCTCCTCGGTCTCGAAACTCCCGTTGCCGTTGCGGTCGAGAAAGAGCGTTCCCGAACGCACTGGCCAGCCCGCTCTGTTGGGGTGCCATGATAAGCTTTGTGTCAGAAATGCCAGTACCAGGTAAAAAGGAATCGGTTTCATGGGTGAAAATGTCGATCGGATATTCGGGTAAAATAATGCGAGCCTTTGCGGCCCACGTATTCAGTGATGTTTTATTACAAGATGGATCAGCGATGCCGGAGATATAATATATATAGTCCTCGACGATTTCTTTTTATTCTTTCGATATATTCATCGGTTACGTATTGCTTCTTCACCAACGGCGACACAGGTTTTTGGAATCCTGTTCTCGTTCTTCTTATTATCAATGAGTTGGCGGCGTGTCTACGATGCTCGCCGTCGAGCGGTAATTCCTCTCCAGGCGGAATATCCGGCACTCTGTACTTTTTGAATGCCATTTCGACCTCGCCCTCGCGTCGGAAAGCGTAGATGGACTGCGAGTCGTCACCACAACGCAGAGGTTGCGGTGCTTCTCCGTCAACTTCTTCAGGATCAGATACTGGGCGAAGTTCGTGTCCTGGTACTCATCCACAAGATAGTAGTCGAACCGGGACGCGATCGCATCCTTGGCCTCGGGAAAATCCCGAAGCAATATATTCATATTCAGTAATATGTCATCGAAGTCCATCACCCCCGAGTTCTTGCACTTCTCGGCGTAGCGGGAGTAGATGTCGCATATTCTTGGCTTCCGGGCGTGCGTGTCGTTGATGATCGCCTGCTGGTTGTTCCGGTAGGCGGTGGCTGTGATGAGGTTGTTCTTGGCCATTGATATTCTTGACAGCACATCCTTCGGCTTGTAAACCTTTTCGTCCAGCCCAAGCTCCTTTATGCAGGCCTTTATGCCGCTCACCGAATCGCTGGTGTCGTAGATGGTGAAAAGTGGAAGGGTAGCCGAGCAAGGCGGCATATTCCCTTAGAAATCTTATGAATATGGAGTGGAAGGTTCCCATAAAGAGCCTTCTGGCCTTCCGATCTCCGACCATCACGGCGATCCTTTCCTTCATCTCCGTGGCGGCCTTCTTCGTGAAGGTCAGGGCCATAATCCGTGCCGGATCGCACCCCTCTCCAGAATGTAGGCGATCCTGCCGTCAACACCCTTTGTCTTACCAGATCCCGCACCAAGCCACAATCAGCACCGGTCCGTCCACACTGCCGACCGCCTTCTTCTGCTCAGCGTTCAAGCCAGCATACTCAACGAAGATAGCGC
>VOFK01003690.1_pt1 | contig 28651 bp, 41 predicted proteins | sample 5384121 | NCBI WGS metagenome assembly VOFK01 (sample SAMN12384730, study PRJNA508395) | human gut metagenome | isolation source: healthy gut J | host: Homo sapiens | reverse complement strand
TCCTGGCGTTCTGTACACGCGCATTGCCAGTAACCACAGCCTTGTCCTCAACCTTCACATTCCATTACGAAATAAATTCTTTGACATATTAGTTATATAGTTTAGTATAATTATAGAAAGGGTGCTGCCGATAGACGGTTAGCCCAAGTAAATTAGTTTGACAAAAATGCCGCTTAGTTTACCAGACGTGGGCGGCTATTTTTGTGTCTTGTTATTATCCTTACCAAAAGGAATATCCGATTCCAAAGCAGGCTAAGCCGAAGTTACTACTGCAATAAAGTCAACAATACTCATATGGCTTAGCCCTCCTTCCTTGGATTCCTTTACGGGTATCTATGTAATCAGAGGGGTCACAGTCCCTCTGCCGAAGGACTAACCGCCTACCGTTATGGTAGCACCCATGAGCAATTGTATCAGACAGAATTCAATTTATCAATCCCTAAAAATATTTTTTACCACCCTTTAATCTATCTGTTCGCTACTGTTCAGACGCAAGCTTGACACCACGTTGTCAAGCTATGCGCCATAGTATTAATATTGAGGTGATACAGCCCATTTAAAAATGCCTCGTAGAGGAATTTTAAAATGGGCTGTAATCGTTGCTGGTAACACCGTTAGGGTGAACAGTAACTTATCTACTTCTTATCAGCCGCCAGTATCTCGATCGATCGTCTTCATCAGCTGCTTATATGACTCGTCATTATACATACCGCCCATGATCGGCTCTCCGATAATATTTCCGTTACGGTCAAGCACGATTGTAGTCGGGAAGGCCATAATGCTTGTTGCATATTTTTCCGGCTTCACTGTTGGAATCAAGGAAAGATTCGTATATTTTGCACCCTGCTTCTCTAAAATACTCTTAGCTTCAGCAATTCCATCCTCATTTCCGTCAAGAGAATCTGTATTGATACCAATTACCTGTCCGCCCTTTTCCTTCAGCTCCTCATTTAATTTATTCAGTTCCGAAGCTCCTGTACGCATGGAGAACATCCATTAAACCAAAAATTCAAAACCGTGACCGCATTCTTTGAAATGATGCTGCTGTCCACGTCATTTCCATCCAGATCCTTTGCCTTAAACTCCGGAAATACGCTTGCTCCCTCTTTGCCGGAATCCTTATTTGATGCATTCGCACTCTGCTTCTCAAGAAGTGGCTGAAGCTCATCCTCAAGCTTTTTGATTTCTTCAACATCTTCCTTCAAAGACTTGAGTTCATCATCGGTAAACTTATCCTTAATTTTTTGTCTAAAGAGTTTGCCAGAAAATCTCCGTAATTCGTAGCTGTCGCATCCTTGACAGTTGATTTGTCAATGCTGTTAAATACCTTCTCCCATAAAGCCTTATGGTTTTCAAGAATACTGTTCTCTTTCTGTGTCAATTCATTAATCTTTGCATCCAGATCTTCTGCTTCCTGCGTTGACATCTGCGACTCTGTTGCTGTATTTTCCCTTTGTTAGCAGAATTTCCGCACGCACTTACTTTAGTACCATCGCTGCAATAAGCAGCATTACCGTTAATTTCTTCATTTTATTCTCCTTTATTCATTGTTTGATTTCATTTGCTTTCCTGAACGTTTTTTACTCATGGGAAGCTTTCTTGTCGTTCGGTTTCGAATTTCCAAATCCATATTGATAGTGAATTGCTTCCGTCGGGCATTCCTTTATACACACATGCCACAGCGGATACATTCCGTATGGTTCGATGCTTTTGTGACATCCACGTCCATCTTGCAGGCTCTCTCACATTTGCCGCAGGATACACATTTATCCTCATCCACCTTCATCTGCAGAAGAGATACTTTGTTAAAGAGTGCATAAACTGCACCGAGCGGACATATCCATTTACAGAATGGGCGGTAAAACATAAGGCTTAAAATTACAAACGTAATAAGTATACCGAATTTCCATGTAAACAGTTTGCCAAGAAAAGCGGCCGCTCTGATACCTGCATTGGCAATCGAAAGCGGAATCGCTCCCTCCAGCACTCCCTGCGGGCAAATATATTTACAGAAAAACGGATTTCCCATTCCCAGTGAATTTGTCACCAGAAGGGGTAGTAAAATAACAAAAAATCAACAACACGCCATATTTTATATAACGAAGCGGCTTAAGCTTTTTCGTTGAAAATTTCTTAAACGGTATCTTATGCAGCAGCTCCTGAAACCATCCGAACGGACATAAAAAATCCGCACACAAATCGTCCGAGCAAAACGCCGATCAATATAAAAAATCCCGTTATGTAATAAGAAAATTTAAACTTCGAAGAACCGATTACAGCCTGAAAAGCACCGATCGGACACGCCCCTGATGCAGCCGGACAGGAATAACAATTCAGTCCCGGTACACAGACGGTCTTTGCATCCCCTCTGTAAATCTCTCCTTTAAAGAAGTTCGGCAGATGGATATTGGTAAGAATCGTTGCCACGGCCTGAATCCATCCCCGAAAGCGCGCCAGAAACTGTGATATTTTATGTTTTTCTTATCCAATTCCAACACACCCATACATAATTTGATTGCCTTTGAGAGTACCGTGGCTGCCTCCCCGCGCATCGCACCGTATCCGATCATCAGGATCGCTGCTGCCAGAAGCGTGATCTGCGCTGCTGCTCTGTTTATCTGTTTCATATCCTTTCCCTTCCTAAGTTTTAACATTTTGTCGTTGTTTACGATGATAATAGATTAGCAAAGGAATATGAACACCCTGTGTTTGAAAAAGGAAGATATCTTTAAGATTTGCGCTCTAATTCTTAAGAAATTATTGAGAACTTCTCAAGCAGTCCCACCTTATTACAAAGCAGTTTTCGTATTTTCCATGATTAACGGGGTCAGACCCCAATGTGCTGTAATATTACTTGTCCCAAGTCCAACTCTACCGCACATATCACTGGCATCTTTATCTACTGCAAGATCTAATTTCTCCAATAATGCCATACGCCTTTATCCAACATGGTCTCGCTTTTTATTTTGACTCAACGGAAGATTTGTCGCTATGATCAAAGGTCGTCCCGAACGGATTCTGCGGTCTATGACACTGAAAATAATTCCTAATGCATATTCTGAATTTCGTTCCACTCAAGATCATCAATAATCAAAAGCTGATAGGAAGCCAATGCATTGATATATTCCGTTTTATCTACCAGTGGAAATATATCGTCGATAATGGTATTAAAATTTGTCATCTTTCAATTGTTTCAATCGTTTATCTATATCATCTGCATATCCTATTTTCACATAATCCGAAAAAGAAGGATTTGTGAGAATGTATATTACGCCTTTTGTCATTCATATCCGCTTTCTCCATTTATAACTTAATTCTTTGTTTGCCTTTTCCCAAAAAGTCATTTTATCTATTATATAGTCTGGAAATTAGCTCGTTTAATATGCAATTCTAAAATAATCCAAATACGCCTTATACTTATCCTGTGCGGTCAGACAGGTATCCGTCAGATAACCTTTTTTCGTTGTTCCATTCTTTCAATCCACGATAATAGAACATCTTCAGATTATCCTCGATGATAAACGGAATAATATTATATTTCAGACATTCCTTGAACATAATCAATCTGCCCACACGGCCATTACCATCCTGGAACGGATGAATTTGTTCAAACTTCACATGGAAGTCAAGAATATCCGCAAAGGCCTTTTTCTTCTTTGGCGTTGTTATTCCGTTAACAATGCCTTCATTTTATCGGCAGCTTCTTCCGGAAGAGCAGTTGCCACGCCGCCAACTTCATTCGGCATTTTTTTATAATCGCCAACAGCAAACCAATCTTTTCTGGAATCACTGGTGCCATTCTTCAAAACCAAGTGAATTTCTTTGATGAACTTCTCCGTCAAAGTCGCTTTTGCATGATCAATAATCATGTCAATGCAACGGAAGTGATTCGCCGTTTCGATCACATCATCCACATTCAGTACTTCTTTTTCTACGCCAATAGTATTGGTTTCAAAGATATATCTGGTCTGATCGTGTGTCAAGCGGCTGCCTTCCATATGGTTAGAGTTATAGGTCAAGTCAATCTGTGTCTTATGATAAATCCCACCAGTATATTTACTGGTCTTCTGCTCTTTTTAGAATATCTAGCAGCGTAATCGGTTCTTCTTTTTTCTTATTGGTGCGCTCCGGTTTCTCTGCGTTTTCAGAATGTTCCATGTCTTACCAGGTAAGAAACGCGCCGTTCACACGCCCCTTTGCACAGTAATTTCTAACACTGCGTTCTGACATATTCCATTTTTTGCTATATCAGCAACTAAAAGGTATTTCATCTGCCATCCCCCATCCATTATAAATTAAATCCAAAACATACTAATCTACTGACTAGTATATCACACTATCGGCAAAAACACTATCGTTTTTTTTACCTATTTATCACACTTTTTAGCCGATATAACAACTGTTTCCTAGTCGAATAGCTTTATTAAAACGGATGCTATAAATAGCTAATATTCTTTCAAATGATGAGTTTATACCTTATATCGTCTAATAAGTTTTACTTTCATTTTCGCACATGATCATGAGGCTTTTTCGTTCTAATTGTGCGATTATACGTAAAAAGATGACTGTTCTTAATCAAAATAAAAATGGCGAAGTGCTTTATCGTAACACTCCGCCAAAGTCCCACCAGGTTGCGCATGAAAAAAATCAGAGGCATTCCGTAATTACTTTTTACAGTTTCTACCATATACCCCTGATGTCTAAATTCTTTCCTTAATCCATATCCGATTTCCACTACGCCATCTTTTCCAAGACCCTTGAAGCAGAAATCGCCGACAATCGTTCCCGAACATTTTTTAATTCCATGTTCCAGACTGCATACCATATTCTGTTGTCAGGTTCCATAAGGCACCCTCCAACATTTCGGTATACGCCTGCTTCATTTCTGCGTCCGCTTCCTTTTCAATCAGACAGCTCATCTCATCGTTACTAATTGATATAAATAAAGCCTTTCCGTTTCCATTCTCATATTAGTTCACCTTATACACTGTCTTGTTCTTTTTTACTCATTGTCATTCGCCCCTCTAAATCATCCAATAGAAAGTCCTAATTCGTATGCTCTATCCAGTCCATCCGTATTTTTTTACATCACCAATATCCTTTGCTCCCTGCACAAGTACCATCCCCCTGCATCTTCAAGATGAAAGAAACTCAGTACAAGCTTGTATTGCAATTTTATGGAATCAAACAGTTCCGGCAGCGTAGCTGCTCCAACTAATATAAGTGCCAGTTTTTTAATCGGAAATTCATTTCGCATACTTCTGCCATCATCGGCTGCAATCACTGCCTTCATAAACATGTTCTGTCCAATCAGCTGTCCATCTAATGTCATGACAAAATCCAATTCTGGAACAAATGCCGGATCGTTGCGAAGCTGATGGAGTACATAATGCTCCAAACAGCCTGGGCGATACACATTCCAGAAACTCTCCCTTACCAGATTTTCTACCTCATGGTATTCATTTTTCTTTCCAATCGAATGATAATATTTTCCTTCATTTTCCTTTTCTCCATTTCTTTATATAATGTTACTAATACTTTTTTTCAAACTGCTCTTTTTTATTCTTTTTTTCCTTTGCTCCATCATACAGACTATAGTAGAAAAACATGATGGAATAAAAACATGGTTGCTTTTTTATCTGCCTCCACAACACCAATGCTCTCGAACATATCTTTCACGTATTCTGCCGGACCGGACACAAGATACTGCTGATACAATGCCTGCATCTCCTCATTCCGAAAACTGCTCTAACGTAAGCATCTTTCGAAATGACGATGCAAAAAATCATTTTCTGTCCAATACGAAAACATAGATTTACTGTATTCCATGAAATTGTCCGCAGAAATCTCTTCATACTGTTCAGGTTCATTTTCCTTTTTATCAGCAGGCATATCATGTGATTCTGCCTGTTCGCCATCCCCCTGCTCCATCCTTTTTTTACAATATGTTCAAAAATATCTCTTACTCTCATAATGCCTATACAATGCACCTTTTTGTCATGCCAAGCTCACCCGCAATCTGACTGACAGAAACTGCTTCATATCCATCTCGCAAATAAATGTAATGCAACAATCAATATATCTTCCTTTGTAGTTTTTGACATGCACAAACCTCCTGTTCCATAAAATAAACGACCGTTTACATTTCAATTATAGTAAAGCGATCGTTTATTTGTAAAGTCAGACATTCCTCTCTACTGCTCTTGTAAAGCTGGCTGCATACGCCTTTGTAGCGTAATAGGTCGTCATAAATGGTCCTGCCGGAAGCATTCCTGCTGAGCTTGCCAAATTTAGGATATAACCGCCGTACTGCTTTTCCATCTTTTTTGACCACGCTCTTGGTGAGATAATGCACTGCTTTAACATTGACATCTAGTCTGAAATTTTTCCTCGTGCTTCTCCATAAAGTAAATCCTAGACCCAAAATCCTGAAAATATCTGGTCTTGTCACTATATCCGGTTGCAGCAAAGCTCTGGTGCAGCTTCACACCGCCCATAAGCACGGAACCTCTTGCTGTGTACTCTTCCTTTTCACCCGGCATGGTGACAAATTTGGCAAGCACATTGTGTACCAGTGAGTCCTGCTTCACATGTATAGGGCCGCTGTTTTACCAGATCTCAAAATTTTTGATATACAGCTGCCGCTGTCTCATACGCATCTCCGTCTGCTTCCAGTTCCGCCGTACCTGTGACCTGCTCCATCGACCATTCCAGTCCATCCGGGTATTCAGATGCCATCAATGACAATCCACCGCCGATCACAACTGCTGCGAGCGCCAACACGACCAATATCTTTTTAAATGACAGCTTTCCGGCCTCTGCCTGTGTCACATCACTTCCGTATAATAATTCCGTTCTCGCCTCATAGATAAATACGAGCACTGCCGCCGGGCAAGCATACATCGTACCTGCCACAGCCGGAGTGACCAGCGCATCTGCCATGTGCATAAAAATCCCCCCCTGAGACTTCGTTTTTCTGTACCTACTTTACCATAGAACTGAAAAACCACAAGCCCCAGGGGGGATTGTCAGCCAGACACCGACCTCCCATTACTGTTTAATCGTGCCTCATTCCAGTAACGTATTTCCAACAACTGTTACTTCTTCTCATTTACGGTTACGGTCATTCTTATGACCTTTGACTGACCGTTTTGCAGTCTGACAACCGCCTTGACGACTGTCTTTCCGGGCTTCAGCCCCGTGATCCTGCCATTTGAGCTAACGCGCGCCACATCCGGATTGAGGACCGAAAAAGTCACTTTATCAACATTGTACCAGTTTACCCCTTTCTCAAACCAGAAGTACGTCCCCTGCTTCTCGCGGATGGTGGCTGATTGTTTCGTGGCTTTGATCGACCGCAGTATTTGTTTCGTGAGTGCTTCTTCCTCATCGGCTGTCACTAACTCATAGGTTCCGTGACCCAGCTCATTATGATCCAGTTCAACGCTTCCATCTGCCGCTACCCTGAAAGGCATTTTACTGACCACAAGCTTCTCACCTGTTTCGGGATCTATCTCGATGATCTTCATTTTTTAGGTCTCACGGTTCTTTTCAGAAGCGTATTTACATTGACCGTCACTTCCCGGATGACCCAGTCGTTTTTCGTGAGCATCTTGATCGTGGTCTTTACCTTCTTCGTGCCTGCTGCCTTTACGATCTCTGAAAGTGCTTCCCCGGAGATCTTCACATTGCCAAAACCTCTATCAAGAATTTCTGCGGTAGCTGAAGTGATCTTACCTTTGGCATTCTTCGATACATTGACCACTATATTCATTCCTGTCTTTTCATTTCTGATCTCGGTCCTGATCTGTATGGAACCGTCCTCTGCCCGGATTTCAGTCGTGGTCACAACTGTACCATCTTCTCTGGTTTCGGTCTTAGTCTTAGTCGTAGTCTTGTCCTTGTTATCCTCCTGTGGCGGAGCAGTTTCAGATCCGCTGTCGGTGGAACTGCCTGATGAGCTGCTGCCACTGCCCGAGCTACTGCCGGAACTGCTTCCACCGGAACTGCTTCCACCGGAAGTGCCCCCCATCCGAACTGCTGCCGCCGGATGATTCTTTTCGCAAATACCCTTCCGACCACATCACTCATGATATGACCATCTTCTATCGCAATCGCCTTGATCGTAGTCGTCTCTGTCAGCGTAATCGGTGTTTTTTGTACTGCTGCGATCCCTTTGTTGGCACTGTATCATCTGTTGTGTAATAAACGATTGCACCGGGGTCGTTGTGATCGTCACCTCCGTGCGGTCTCGAAAAAACTTGTCAGTACCGGAGATCGTCGGAACGTCGCTGTCTCTCGGAGTTTCAATCTTACAATTGCCAGCTGACAAAATATTATTATCTGATCCAACCGCTTTGACGTGAAGATCAACCATCTGACGCGCACCAAACTTCTCTTTCGTCTGAAGCTCCTGCAATGGGTAATAATCTGTGCCATTGATACTATACTGATAGCTCATCGTATCAGTATTTACTAGATTTGTCACCTGCATAACATATACGGTAGCGCTATCGTTTGGTCCTATGACCACATCAAACGAAAGTGGTTTCTCCTGTGGCTCTGTGCCCTGATCTCCGGACTCTGCCGCCCCGGTGTTGTCGTCCGCGTATACCGTTTCCGGTGCGAGCAATCCACCAGGTACACTCATGGATGACACGACCGTAGCTGCGGCAATCCCCAAGGTCAGGATTTTTTTTGCTAATGATTTGCTTTGTTTTGATTTCCGTTGTTTCATTTTTCGTTGTCTCATTCGTCGATTCCTCCTTTTTACTGATGCTGTTATTAGGCGTTTGCGAAACTATTTTTATTATCTGGGCTACCTAGCTGTGGGCGCAGTAGCATTCTGATCAAGCTGCTCTGGATTTTCTCTGTTAATCCGATTTACAATATAATTGATAGAATCTTTGATGTTAGCTGCATTGATAGGATTGTTCGTCTTAGAAGTAAATACCAGATCCTCAAATCCTTCTCTCTGAGAAAACCGAGTCGCAATGTCTTTATGGTATGTTCTCTGATATATAAGCACATCATGCACTTTCTTAATCATTGGAATTTTGCGAAATCCTGCATATTTATTTTACCCATATAATTTTCTCCAAAAAATATGGAGAAGATTATATGTCTCTCTTCTCCATAAATGTATCATGTTTATCACTTAATGTCTACGGCTTTTAAGCTAGGGAAACGCATCCTAACTGCTCCTTGACTTTTTCGCCTTCTTTTTTCTACAATAAAGACAACAAGGGAAGCCGTGAGACGGTTTGCCTATGAACAGTTACATAAATAACCGCATCTTTGGCGAGGGGCGGTTATTTTTTTATGTCCAATCTGAATTACCAGACTGATGACAGCGACGAGCAATAAACAAAATTGAGACAATTCTGAATATGTAATCATGGCTAAAACCCTCCTTCGTGAGGGCAAACCGTCTACCGTTTCTGCTTCCCTATGTTGTGATGACAGTATAACAAATTTCGGCATGATGCGCAAGAACAAGTGTTCCTGCCAGATACCAAGATCCCGGTATGAAAGACACCCATTCGCCTGCACCGGCTTCCCCAAACGCATCTTGCAGATAAGTATATGGTATTCTTCTTTCATTTCAGGCTTATAAAGTGCTTCTCCATACATATAGTCTACCTGTTGTCCATACTGTTTACAACCATTCGCTATTGCATATGCTAATTTGCTCTCACAAAATACACTTCTTCCTAAAACAGATGGTGATAATTGTCTGTCCAGAATGAGCCTTAATCCTTCCTCCCTCGTCCCTTCAAATCCAGGGCAGAAAAAGTCTATCCCATCAGACATACTCTTTGCTATCTGATTGTAATCCTCTCCAAGCAGTTTTTCCGCAATATCATCTGTAAAAATGCGAATGCTGTTATTTTTATAATGATAAGCCCTTGCAAAACAGCTTACCTTTGCTGTTATATTGTCCATTCCAATCCTCGTACTACCCAAATAGTATTTTTGCCACACCATTATATTTCAGCGTATGAATATTCTCAACCTACGGAGAGTAGAGTTCGAATTTGCTCATTTATTTTCCCATCCCATCCAGAAGCTTTATAAATCTTTTTATCATTCATCTGCTCATTCGTGAGATATTCTCCGTTATAAAAATAATGCATAGGTTGTAACCGGTGTCCGGAGCATTCTGTGCTTCTTCTTTCGTTTCCAGTCTGTTTGCCTGAAACGGAACCGCTCTTTTTCCCTGGCAACTTCAAGAAGCACCGGAACATACTTTTGCATTAAACGGACATTGATTGGTATAGTACAATACATAGCCTGTCTGCTCAATGTGTGGATGCTTCGCACACTCCTTAAATTCAGGCTTAGCCGCATCCAAAGAAAAAAGGCAGATACCAGAGCTGAATACCATTATCTGCTTCATCACAGATGGTAAAGTCCTTATATTTCAGGAACTTCGGGTCTGCCAGAAAAGGCTTTTTCTTAGCGGCTGACAGGATACAGATTCCCTTTTTCCCCTTCGCTTTGCTGTCTTCTATACAGGCATTCAGTAAATCATTCGAATAACCATTGCCCTTTTGAAAGAACCAGCCACCCAAAGACAGTCAATATACATATAACCATCTGCATTGATTGATTCCATGCATTTTCTGCCGGAATATACTCGATAAAGCATTTTCTCCACGCTCTATACTCTTGAGAAATACCAATCCATCATCAAATCGCTCTTTTCAGCCAGTTTTTCTTTGATATTACCTGTATATCCTTGTTGCTTGAAATCGCACAGCAGATATGCTCGTTTTTTCAATATTTTCTTTCGTCACTCTTATATATTCCATGGATTTTCTCCTACTTATATCTTCTGCACCTCATTCTCCAGCGTATAGTAGTGCATAATATACGGAATAACGTCAACGCATAAACAACGGATTGCAGATCATAAGCGCCGCCACAATTGAAATCATTGTCAGAATCGCAAATGTAACTGTCACGATCAGATGTACCAGCCTCATGTTGGAAAAAAAAAAACAATCTGTGTCAGGTGTTCCTGCAGAATTGCGTTCCATTGTTCCCGGAGAATATTGTCCGCATTGGCTAAGAGTGAAATCTATTTTCTGGCGGTAGGTTATTATTCTTTTCTTCATTTTTACATTCTCTTTTAGTACCTTTTATTATACCAATATACCTTTGGAATCACAACGACATATTTAACTGAAGGTAATTGTCCATCAAGAAAATATCTTGTTAAAGTTTCCCAGAAGAATAAACAAGGGCAGTGTCTGAACAACATCGCCCTTGTTTTTTATAATTATCTACTTCCCGAAAGAATTCTGTCAACTAGTTTTATGCAGTAGCGTTACTTCTTTGCCATCCATATATCTGTCATCGGTATTTTTTCTTCCGAATCATCATCCGAATCATCATCCAAATCATCGTTCCAGTCATCCTCTGTGCTGTCTGTGATAACAACCTTGCGTTTCACCGCTACCATGTACTTTTGCTTTGACTGTAACTTGTCAGTATGCCATCTCACCTCACCATATCGTCATCAGAAGATATTCAGAATTCACATCGCTGGCTGCGTCGCCAATTCGAAACCGTATCTTCCACGTCCATGCGCCACTGCTTATTCAGTTTCCGGCGTTTCTACTGTCACCTGACAAGGATTTTCTTCTGCGTTCCCTTCTTTACTGTAATGGTTTGCCTTGCCTTTTCGCTTTGCGACCCACTTTTCCGGCGGAGCACCGACACCAGCTCTCAGCGTATTACTGCTGCCCAGAAACGATTCCCTGCACACCACCCTTTGCCGTGGGTTTCCTGCTCTGTCCTTTACAAAGCTGTCTTTTTGTGCTGCTGATCGACAGCGGACTTATGATCTGGTGTTCTTTCTTCTTCGTTATTGGTTTTCTTGGAAGATTTCCGCGTCTGCGAATATCCGCCCGATGAGCCAAAACACTTCTTTACGGTGTCCAACCGCGCCAATGCATTGGAAAGTGTCGTCTGATAAAATTTCACCCGCATTTGTTGATGGTATTTACTGCCGGTTGGCCGTCATGGCGTGTCTGTACCTGTGCCATGCGGCACTGTCACTAATAACGAAATCATCATAAAAAATGTAAAACTTAATTTTTTTTTGATTGTTTTCATCAATTGCCTCTATCTTTTTCCTCCGCTTTGAGCAGCTGTCTTATTTTTTTATCCATACGCCTTCTTATTTTCGACGTACAATACCATTTTCCCCAAATTGACAATTCGCGTTTTGTCCAAAAAAGCATCTTCTACGTCCTGCCGCTTATCGCCAGAATAAAGCCAATACTCCTTTTGGTTTTCTTCGCAGTTAAACATTAAGGGACGCAAGTGGTTTTTTCAATATGTTGTTATTAATTTATGGTGCAGGCTTCCACCATTATGCCAGAAGCCTCTATTTTATTTCTATTTTTTCCTGATATCCGGCCAGCGGGTAAGGCACCACTCACCACCAGAGTATCAAATCCGTGATGCGTTCAGACTTTTTTTATCCGCGTTTCTCGGAAGTGTTTTCATTTCAAACTTACTTTTCATAATCCTCAACTGTCATGTGTGCCAGTAATGAAATTCTCCTGCATAATACTCAGAAATTTTTCGCGCGATCGAAGCCCCGCCTCCGGTCCAGATCTCCCGCGTAAATACCACTGTTCCTGATGCCGCCAGAAGATCTAACGTAACAAAACCCACTGCCAATCGCGGTGCCGTTCATACCGCTACGGGAAACCTGGCGACCGCGCAAAGGCCTGCAAATACGGACGTTTTCCCACGATATACATTTTTCATTATCTTTTGCAAAATATGCTGTTCACTTTGAAAGGACTGCAAATTCTACTCGTAACATTTCCCCCTCAGATACGCGCTTTTGTTCAAGAATCTGTTTCGCTTTCGCCTGCTTCTTCCTGCTTGCGTATCAGATATGAATTCCGGCGCGTTTCGCGGGCATTATTTCGGGTTCTCTGGATATTCCTTCAGCCATGTAATACGGGCATCCAGCCGTTCCTGATCATTCGTAATCCGTCAGTTTCAATTGCTCCACGATGGATGCATGTTCTTGCTCCAGCACAAGGAGGTGACGCTGCGCACCTGAATCATAACGGATTTCATCCAGATCTGCATCAATGCTTTCAGACGCCTGGTCAGATCTTTCATATGCCTTACACTCTGTAAAAACATTTCATGCGCAGACTTTAACGCGATCAGATTCTTTTTCATACTCTGCTGCCGCATCCTTGCTTCCTGAAATATGGCATACGTACATTGCAGATACAACTGCTGCGCAATTTCTATCGCTTTCTTTTTTTCCTGTATCTGCTCCGAAAGTTTCTTCCAACGCTCCTCGATCTCCTTTACACTCTGCCGTTTCGTTTCATATTTGTGCTGCTCCTGCACAAGCATCTTGAAAGCTGTACGTATACCCGTATCCTGCAGCAAAGCCTGATATTCCTGCTCCAGCTTCTGCATCTGGATTACAATCCCAGCCTTTTTTGCTTCCAACTGTTCATGGCTTTGCAATCCCTGAATTTTTTCTTTGCAGACTCTGATCTGTTCCTGACGATTGCGTTCCGTGCCCGCGCACCCAGGAATCCTGCTACATGCTCTCTGTAATCGTTCCAGACAAAACGCCCATCTGATAAATACCTTCTGAAGAAACCGAAATCATGCTCTCCTCATTATATGCAATACCAGACAAAAATACCAGTAAGACGCTGATTTGAGAAAATATCATTCATGGAATCATTCAATTCCAAAACGTCCAGCAGACTCTTTTTCCACTGTAAGACTTCTGGACGAACAGATAACGGTCTTCGCGGCCTTCTTCCATCGTCAGCACCTGTTCCCGGTAAGACGCATCCACGACCAGTGCATCCAGAATCCCCATCGAAAGCAAAGCCTCTTCCAAATGATTGCATTCCTGTTCTGTCAGGGAATCCCCAAATTCGATTGCTTTTATAAAATTCCTGATACGGAATCTTCAATGCATCCAGACGCTGCCGGTTCTTTTTAAACCGCTTCGGAACGTTCCGGCTGTGGATCTTTTATGTTTTCCCCATTCTGTGAGTTCTGCTTCTGTCTGTTCCTTTTTCAGACGTTTCTGCTCATACTTTTTTTTTCTTCCTGCATTTACCGGTTCCAGCGGGTTTTTATAAGAAAACCAGATATCTGTTACCGTTTTCCGCACCTCCGCAAAAAATCAGAAGTTTCTTTAAAATCCTGTGCATATCTGCTACAGTCTTTCAGCTGTTCCGAATCAAGAATAAGCTCTGTATTCGATCTGTTCCATGCATATAAAGCCTCTTTTCCATGCATTCTGCTCCTGAACAAAAAGTATTGTCTTTTTTTGCTGACATATCTTTTTGTATCGCATCCATTTCTTTCTTTATTCTGTCTCTTTGCTTTAAAGTTCTTCTGCCCTGTGGTTCCAGTAAATTTGTTTCCTGCAGAATTTGAAATGCATGATAAATTTTATTTTTTCACATCTGAGTTGCTTTTTCATCAATTTTTTCTGTCACCTGACATCCCAGATCCACGCATGTTGCGAATATCACCAATTGCATCTCAACTGATAATACAATTCTTTGTTTTTCGATTTCAGTACCATCGTTGATTCAGTAATACCTCCGGTTCCTTCATCATCCTTCCTCCTGAAATACAATCGCAAGTTTTGGCATGGTAAAACTGCCATCCTCAATGCGACACAGCGTTCTTTCTTTTTTCCTGCTCATATCCAGGCGTATGGTACCTTCCCTCTTCCGTTCTTCCAGCACCTGCTGGATTTTCCACGTGCATCTGAAATCACTTCAACAGGATTTCCCGCATGCGGCTCAGAACCAGCGACGTAGAAAAGTCTATTTTCCCATCCGACTCAATTCCCGGAGTTTGCGCATATCTTCTTTGCTTTTTTAATCATCTGCTGCCTTGTTCTTTGCTTTTCTTCTGCTTCCCGATGGCACTGCGGCTGGACTTCTCCCTAGTAAGTTCTCACACGCGGTTTCAATGTTACTTCAAATGGACGTTCTTCGCCCAACGCTGATTCATACTGTTCGTCTCTCGCACCAGATCTCCTTTAGATGATATGGTTTCTCAATCTCAAAAACCATAGTAGACATCCGGTGTGCCTGCTGTACATCCTCACACTTTAAAAACAGTTCTGCTACTTTTTACGGTATTCTTCTCTTCGATTGGCTCCAAACGCATTTTCTCACTGAGCTGTGCCGCATACCTTGTGATTCTCCGGATAATTTCATTGGTTGCATCAAAAGTTTACCAGCCTCATTTTCTTCTCCATTAGAAGAAACAAACCATTCATAAATACTCTGAAACCGTCCCTTTGTTTTTTCTTCCAGCAGCTCCCGTGAAACTTCCACATCCATGCGCGGAATCAACATTTCATACTGCACGATTTTTTTCAAACACCTGCTGCTTATTTCCGTCTTCTAATGTGCGCAAATCTTCCTCCTCAATTACACCAACATTGCGCTGTAATCCTTTGATAAAATTGTGCAGATACTCGACCAGTCGATCCATAAACACCAGAAACTCTTTTTGTGCATCATTTCTTCTGCTTTCACACTGTTCAAATCACGGATATAATCCTGATAATTCTGGTTCAGACGCACAAAATCATTGTTCAGATCATTCCACCAGGTATAAACTTTGTTTAAATCTTCATCCGCCATCTGTGAAAAACGCGAAATGTTAATTCGAATCCGCTCCAAAAGTGTCGGCTCCAAAGATGCGCCTTCAATAAAAAAGATTCTCTAAACGCAGCACCAGACGTTCAATCTCCACACTGTACTCCGACATCTGATACCGGAATTTTTTATTCTTAAATTCTTCAATCGATGATACTTTACGCGTATCCTGTATCGTATTAAGATTTTTCCATTCCACAAGCATTGCCAGATCCTGTTGGCACTGTTCCAGCTTATACTCCGCAAAAAACGGATCCTGTACCATCTGGGCATATACTTTCCTCCTGGTACAGCCAATAACGGAGTTTTTCATAATTTTCAAAAAAATGCGCATAATGCAGCGATACCGGCTGACATTATCCGCATTCAGATATTTTTTGCTTCTGTAAGTGCCTTGAGTTAGCTTATCTGTTACCTGCACAACATTCTCCTTAGTGTCTTATCTACAATCCATTTTAATTTCTGCTACATGATCAAAGTATACCATAATTTTTCCTCTTATGCTACCCAGATAACTCTTTTTTCTTCTATCTGTATTATTTTAATCTGAATAAACTCCACGCCGGCATCTCTGCCGGCGTTACCCTCTTTTCCGCTTTTTTTCATCAACTCATAATATGTACCAGATAAATTCCAAATGCACAAATCGAAATATTTGTAGCTATTTTTTCCAGATATAAATTTCATTCTGGAAATCAAAAAAGAAAAATCGAAAGGTCTGCCAAAATCAACGGTGCTGCGTTACACCATACATTGTAATCTACTCCGTGCTGGCGATGAACATTGAAATTTCTCTCCGCTATCTCAAACATGCGGCCGGGATTCTGTACTTTCATCCAAAACAACCAGAAAGTTCTTCATGCGCAGGGATTCCGGCAGGTACATCTGTTTTTGGCTTTTTGAGTTTAAAATATCGGATATTTGGCAACAGCTGGGTTATCGAACAAAACTTCGAACAACCGGCTTAATGGCATTGCCAATGGACGTTGGAATATTGAGTGCTTACAAAAAATAGAGGTGCACTAGGCACCTCTATCCTAAACTTCTTGCAAAATCCGCAAGGCTGGTTTATAATCAGATTAGAAACCGAAGGATTTTGGTGTGTCCAACGGTTGCACAATCGGAAACAAATAATCAGTTTAAAAATCAAACGGATTAAAGGCTATCCCCTATTGGCGTAGAGGATAGCCTTTCCGTTTATTTGCGGTTATGTTTATTGTCTATGTATGTCAAGGCTGCAAATACTATAATGGTCTCATAAATTAAGACACTTTTTCGGACAGATTTTAATGAATCTGATATAGCTTTTGAATTTATATCAGGTACAAAGACAAAGGAAGCAAAAGAAAGTTCCAAAGAATCTGATACAAAATCAGAGCTAAAGAAAAAGTAAATAAAAAGAAACAACATCAGAAAGCTATAAAAATAAGGGGAGTGTAAGTTACATTCTCCTTATTTTTTTACAAAGGAGTAAAGATTATGTGTGAACATTTTGACAAAGATTATGATGATGACTATGAAGAAGACGAAAATTTAGATGATGACTGTGAGATGGAAAAAAAAAAAGTTATATGATGAAGAAGATGATGACATCATATTTTTTTCTTTTCACCAGAATACGGCTATGCAAAAGACGAGGAGGATTGTGATGAGGATAATAACTTATAGCACGAAAATAAACAGAGAAATAACCTTACAGAACTTGTAAAAGAAAAAGCGTATAATTATAAAACAGAAAATAAGCACTTAGACTGTGCAGAAAAAATCGCAAGTATGATTTGTGATTTGTTTGAACTTCACACGACCGCAGAGGAATATGTCTATCTTTTATCATTAGATACAAAATGCAGGATTCTTGGCATATTTGAAGTGGGGCATGGAACAGTTAATGCCCGTCTTTTTACATACAAGGGAGAATATGATTAGAAATCTTCTTTGTGGAGCAGGAACATTTATTGTAGTTCATAACCACCCATCAGGAGAAGTATCTGTTTCAAAAGAAGACATAAGCACTACAAAGCGATTATTTGAAGCTGGAAGGCTTATAGGAATAGAACTTCTTGACCACATCATTATTGGAAGAAAAGAAAATGGTGACAGTTACGGATATGCCTATTACAGCATGAAGGAGCAGGGGCTTTTAACAACTGTATAAAAGTGATAAACAGGGAACTTACTGTTAAAGTAAAAAATAAGAGCCTTGATTTCTCAAGCCTCTTATTGTATAATCATCTCAGAAAGGTTATCGGATGCGTTATCCGATTGCCCTCAGTAATTTAAATGTATTTAAGAAATAGCATCCAACTTTCTCAGGGCGGGATGCTATTTCTTTTGTTATGATTATCTATGTAAGATAGTGCCGCAAAAATTACCAGCAACAAAGTTAAAACCTCCATTGTGTTCATGGGCATCACCCTCTTTCGTAAAACTAGAGGGCATCAAAAAAGAACGCATCCGCTTCTTTCTATGAAGTTATACAAAAAATATTCTAGCATAAATCTGTAGAGGTGTCTATTTGAAACTGACAAAATCCCTGTTACATTTTATTAGAAAAAAAAGAAATACTTTGCATATATGAAGGAAAGAGAATATTTTTTCTTTTGGATTATATTTGTAATTAAGAGTAGGTGGTTAGCTTACTCGATTCACATATTTCGTGGAAAATTTCCACCATATACGAGCAATTTGGTAAATAGTCAAGAAGTATTTTGGTAAGCGCATAGTTTTAGGGCGTACCCTATAAATGAAATCTGACACCCCGCGCTAGGATGCCAGACATGCGAGTATTTCACTACATTTTATTTACAAGTTTCCTGAGCCAATTTACTCCACAGGGGCAAATTGTTCCAATTCCTCGTCTGACATTTCAGCACCAGGACGATGCTCTAGAAGGAAGCTCAGATATTTAAGTGGATCAAGTTCATTGGCTTTTGCCGTTTCTATCATAGAATAGATTTTCATACTGGCATCTGCCCCGGCTGGTGTATCACAGAAAAAAGCCAGTTCTTACGGCCAACTACCAATGGTCGAATGCTGTTCTCACTGAGATTATTACCCAGGCTGCATGCACCATCTTTCAGATAGTTCATCATAAACGGACGGCAACCATTGGAATAGTTGATTGCCTTGATCAGCCTGTCTCCGGATTCCAGATGCAGCTGGTCAAGCCATGACAAAAAAGCCTCTATGACAGGTTTTTGATCCTTCCGGCGGCGATTATAAATCTGTTTGGGCGATAATCCTTTTTCTCGATAAGATCGTTCATACTCAAACAGCTTATTACAGTATAGGAATCCCTGATCTTCCGTTTCCTTGCATTGTGGATACTCATAGGTAGTCGCATAATAATCAATACGCTCCAGCTTTGGCTCTGTATAACGCAGTTCTGTCCGGATGAGTTCGTGTCCGATAGGAACCATCATTGTTCCACAAACATCACACGTTTTCTGTTCTTCCGTAAGAGTATCCACATAAACATTCTCTGTCGGAAGATGAGCAAAGACCTCATCATAAGCAGCTTTCGATTTACGGACCTTCTTGTGTGCTTTTACCTCAATGTATTCCACCTCAAGGGGCACCGGTTCCGGTTCATCCTCCGTCTGCAGGTGGAACAGATCCAACTGTCCCGGGAGCTGTTCATGCCGGATCTCACTGGTGGAGCCAAAAAGTCTGGTCTTCAGGTAGTCCAACAGTGCCTGAAGGTTAGCGATCAGTTGATCCTTTTTCGCTGTCTTTGGCATCACGTTCCTGCAGCATTTTCTGCAGGGAACGGATAAGCCCGTTCTGAGTGCTGATTGTATTATTCAGTTGTGAAATCGTATCCTTAAGCTCTAAGAGCTGGATATCTCTTACTCCTGAAGGCATTGTTTTTCGCCCCTTTTCTATGGTCCAATTATACCATAAAACAAGCGAAAAATCCTGAAAAAAATCAAGCATTTCCGGTACTTTTTATTGCCTTTGGCTGCGCTCGATTTCAAGACCTGACATAAGCCAGTCAAACTGCCTCCATGTAATGGGTTTTACCTCATTACGGTTGCGCGGCCAACGGTATTTTCCTACGTTGGCATCAAGTCGCTTATATAAAAAGTACAAATCCTTCACGTTCATGAAGAAGCACTTTTATTCGATCACTACGTCTGCCACAGAAGAGATAGATTGCATTTGGCCTGGAAGGGTTCATATTCAGCTGGTCTTTTTACGACAGCGCATAATCCATCAATGGACTTGCGCATATCTGTATAACCACAGATCACATAAATCTCGTCTGCGACAGTGATGTCTCCTAACATGTCCCTGTCACAGCTTTAAGGATCTGCGACAGCAGCTTCGGGTCAACATCATTTGAAATTTTTATTGAAACAGTCCCAAGCATGACCTCGATGACGGGGCAGGGTTCTTCCAGCGGAAGCATTGTGCTTTCGACAGTTGGAATGCCCGGGTTTTGATGATCAGGTATCACCTCAAGTTTTTACAACATCCGGTTTAAGGGCTGGCTTATAATCGCCGCGTCCTGTGGCAGAGGGGATATCATAACAAGTTTTTTTCTCAGTCTTTTAACCCAGTTGTAAAAAGGTGCCGGGATTGATGTTATGTTCTGTACACCATTGGTAGTCACTAAGACCGCTGCTGCGGCATTCCATGATAAGTTGATATCGTTCGTCTGCTGTGCGTCTTTGCGTTTTCATACAGGAAACCTCCATAGTTATAGTAAAACGCTCGCATTTATAGTATCTAGCGCCGATACTGTAGTAAAATGCTGGCATCTATCATCTATAATTATGGCAAATTTTGTGATGATTTTAAATCCACCCTGAAACTAGGCGCTTACGTTTCAACGGCCTCTCCGTGGAATCAGCGCAATTCATTTTGGATATCGGTAAGTTCTGCAACTGAATATCCTTCTTTTTGGCAGATGGACAGCATCTGTCTTTTTTTGGCATACCTGTTTTTTGGCTTTTTTGAGTTCAAAAATATCGGATATTTGACAACAACTGGGGGATCGAACAAAACTTCGAACAACCGGCTTAATGGCATTGCTCCTTGTCTCTTTGACAACAACTGGGGGATCGAACAAAACTTTTGAACAACTGACTTAATGGCATTGCCTCTTGTCTCGTTGCTACTAAATATAGTATGATATGAGGGTCAAAAGGTCCTTTTAATAATAATTGTGTCAATTGTTCCAAAAATTGAACAATAAAATTGGTGAAATTCAAGTGATTCCATAAGATATTTATCGCTAAATTGTTTATGATTTAAAAACAATTAGATCAATTCTTAATACTTATACCTTTTTGACCCTCATATCATAGTATCTATTTATTTGGGTTAGATATAATCATTCATAAAAAAATATGTATGCAGTAAAAGGATAAAGATAATAGGAGCCAATATGCGCTCTGTAATGTGTTGAAAAATTGATGCGCATCCTTGAAGATTTATATTCTCCAAATATACAGGCATGACTTAACTTGTATATGCAAATTATGATAAATCAATTTGTAATATTAAAAAAATTGGTGCTTCGGAAAGTAAAAAAAAATTATCTAATAAATTTTTTGCTTGACGTAGAAATACTTGTATTGGGCAAAAAGTATTTATATTCAGTATTTAATAAAAGAACGAAGTTAGCTATAACTGAAAAAGGCTAACAAACTATAAAAATACCAGATGAAAAAATTCTATAAGAAATATTTGGATTTTTTTATAGTTTTTATAAATTAAACCAATAGATAATATGCAAATGGAAAGGATGGTGTATTTTGCCGTGTTTAAAAGTGAGAAAAAAAATAGGGCTTCATTAAACTTAGTTCAATGGATAATAAAGGAATTGATTTTTTGGGGAATATTTAATGTAGTCCAACCATATATAAAAACCAAGCAACAAAAATAACACCAAGTAAAATTAGGATGGAATAATAAAGGATAGAAGTCTTAAATTTGTAATTATCGTATTCAACATTATCATGTGCAGAATTATTTGATGAAAGTTGTGGTGCAACAATGATAGTAGGATCTTTTAACAAGGCAATTTGTTGGCTATAAGTTGGATTGTCTTTTTAAAGGCTGCATAGGCACATATAGATAGATTTAAGATTGTAGTTATAATTGTAAAAATGTTCATAAAGTAATTTATAAAAGTTCCTTTCGTAAAATAAGTGTTATTATGTGTTTGCGAAACGCCAAAAGCCGCATAAATACGGCATTTTTTGTTGCAAAATAAAATATCTCCTCAAGGTTTATGGTAAAATAGAATTGCCTAGAAACTATTAACCAATCCACCTAAAGGAGATATACCTACATGATAACATATAAACAGCTCACTTTGGCAGAAATTTTTGAAGATTGTCAAAATAATTTCGACAATGACAGATACCTGTTTCGAGCCCGTGAGAGCCTGTGAAAAAATCTCTGTAAATTAAACACTATAAAGGGTCTTCTATGATAAAATATAAAAATCATAGGAGGCCCTTTTATAATGGCAAACAGAAAAAAAGAAGTTTACAAACCAAAAACCAATGACCGAAGGAAAAAGAAATCTTATCCAGGGTCTGCTTCAGGAGTACGATATCCAATCTGCTGAGGATATTCAGGAGGCACTTAAAAAGATCTGCTTTCCGGAACAATTCAAGATATGCTTGAAACGGAAATGGATGACCATATTGGCTATGACCGTTATGAAAGATCTGGTGAGCCTAACTACCGTAATGGTACGAAATCCAAGACTGTCCGTAGTAAATATGGTGAATTTCAGGTAAATGTACCTCAGGATCGTCAGAGTTCATTTGAGCCACAGGTGCTTCCAAAACGTCAAAAAGACATTTCTTCGATTGATGACAAGATTATCTCCATGTATGCAAAGGGAATGACTACACGACAGATTTCAGAAACCATAGAGGACATTTATGGATTTGAAGTAAGCGAAGGAATGGTATCGGATATCACAGATAAGCTCCTTCCACGAATTGAGGAATGGCAGAATCGTCCTTTGTCGCCTGTGTACCCAATTGTTTTTATTGATGCTGTACATTTCTCAGTACGTGATGATGGTGTAATCAGGAAACTTGCAGCATATGTTGTGCTTGGTATCAATGAAGATGGAATGAAAGAAGTCCTAAGCATTGTTGTTGGCGAGAACGAAAGCAGTAAGTATTGACTGTCCGTATTGAACAGTCTGAAAAATCGTGGAGTCCAGGACATTCTCATTCTCTGCTCTGATGGATTAACGGGAATCAAAGATGCAATCTCTACGGCATTTCCAAAAACGGAGCAGCAACGTTGTATTGTACACATGGTGAGAAACACGCTTAAATACGTTGCAAACAAGGATATGAAAGCATTTGCAAAAGATTTAAAGACAATCTATACCGCTGCAGATGAAGAAGCTGCCAGAAAGCAGTTAGAGTCTGTAACGGAAAAATGGTCTGGTCAGTATCCAAGTGCGATGAATCGCTGGCATGAAAACTGGGATGCAATATCTCCGATTTTCAAGTTTTCCAAGGAAGTTCGTACCGCATTTTACACTACAAATGCCATAGAATCATTGAATTCCTGCTATCGTAGATTGAACAAGCAACGCAGCGTATTTCCAAGCTCTCAGGCACTAATGAAAGCTCTATATCTGGGGACTTTCGAGATTGCCAAAAAGTGGACAATGCCAATCCGAAACTGGGGAAAAGTTCGTGGTGAGCTGGAAATCATGTACCCTGACCGGATGCAGATATAGCAGCAAAAGCTGGAATATCAAGAGCAAATACACGCCCAGATTTTCTGGGTGCTCTTGACATACCAGCTTATTTTTGCTATTAAATAAATATGGCTTAACAGCAGAAAACTGCCGTCAAGCCACATCAATTATCATAGAAGATCTGAATTTACAGAAAAAATTTCACACCGTCCTTTTGTATGGAGAAGCATGGACTCATTTTTTCTCATTCGCTGTACTTCCATACTCTTTCACTCATCTAGTATAACTTTTTCCCGAGAAGAATGCAACTTTTATAACTTTTTATAATTGGGGTCAAGTTATATCTAACCAAATCCCCTTCTTGATTATCTAATGTATATATGTTTTAATTTCATGTACAAAATTGAAAGTTGAAAGGATCCTTACATATGAATACAAGACTCGTCTTAGCAAGCCCAAAGACGCGATAAAGACGCATTTGTTACATTGATCGGCCTGTACCGTGAATCTATGTATCAGATTGCTTACGCGATATTAAAAAATAACGAAGACGCAGCCGACGCCATGCAGGACACCATCCTAATCTGCTGGGAAAAAGATCGACACCCTCCGCCATGCCAGATATTTTAAAACTTGGATGACCCGCATCCTAATCAACCGGTGCAACCGGCTTTACAGTCAGCGCAACCGGACCACGGACTTGAACGAGGGCACATTCAGTTCCATCTCGCCGGATCCTGCCGCCCGGATGGAATGGCAGGAAATGATGCAGCAGTTGACCGACAACCAGCGCATCGTGGTGGAACTTTATTATGCCCAGCAATTCAAAATACACGAAATCGCAGATATTTTGGACATAACGCCAAGTGCCGTGAAAAACCGGCTGCACACAGCCAGAAAAGTTTTAAAAGCAATATATTTCTTCCAATTCATGATCCATCAAGAAAGGAGCTTTTATGAACACATTTAAACACAAAATGAAAAAATACGCAAATAACAGACCTCTCCCCCTCTGTAAAAGAAAAAACAGAGGACACACTGGCACACCTTCCTGATTATCCCGCGCAGCTGCCGGTTCACCGGTATACATGGCGTGGTGCCGCCGTCCTCACCTCTGTTTTTTTACTTTTGTGCTGCTTGTTTGTATCGGTGACACACTCTTTTGCCAGCCGTTTTCCCGTACTTCAGAGCATTTTTTCTCTGGTGGAAAAACACACCATATACTCCGGGTCTTATCGTCACGCGACGCCCCTTTCTCCCGGGAAAAATTCCCGGCTGTCAGTTTCTTCCGGCGGTGTGCGCCTCAGCGCATCCGAAGTCTGCTTTGATGGATTTTCTGCCTATATCACCCTCCGGGCCCAGGCGGATGAGGCTGTTTTTTCCGATGCTCCTGTCTGCATGAAAACCCAGTTCGGCTTTAACCGGGACGCCGGGAAAGAGGACTATGACATTATCCTGGACGGTAAAGCAGAGAACAACCACACCTACGCCGGCATCATGAAACTGGATCAATCTGATATTACAAAAGAGGGGTGGTTTTGTAAAGATCCATATTACCAGACTTTATTTGGAAAACGACACAGAGATTTCCGGAAAATGGAATCTTACCATTCCTTATTCCGCCCCGTCGGACTCCTGTCAGGAAGTGTATGTAGGGGAAAAAAGTACAATTCCCACTTAACAATAGAAAAATCTTTCTTTTCCCCATATCAGATTGTGGTTTTCAGCAGAGAAAAGACTTCTGACACAAGCCAGATCGCCTTGTTCGATCAGGATGGCCAGCCTGTCTCCTTTGAAGAAATCGGGGATGGCAGCGGACCTCTGAACCGCAGTCTGTACGCAAGAAAAGGGAAAAACATATCAAAAACTATACATCTACACCGCCGATGGCAGTTCCCCCACCGCATGGATCTGTTAAATGCCAAAACGAGAAAAAAAAGCAAAAACTCTACTGTGAGTCCAGCTTTTCCATAGATATTCCATAACATAACAGGAGGTTTCTTATGAAGACAAAAATTACATGCACCGCTATTGTTTTACTGCTGATCCTTTTAATCCCAGCCGGGAAAATCCTATGGTCCCGCCCCGGAACCTACAGCCCCCGGCACCACCGCTGCCTCTGTCTCCCTCTATTCCTCAGTTTCCGCTTCTCCTGCCACAGACCAGAGCATCTGGGTAGATTCCGGCAAGGCATATGCCAGCCGCTACACCTGCCGTGTATCTCTGGACACGGAGAAGAAAATACTTTCCGGAACAATCTGTGCCACGATCCAAAACAACACGAAAGATTCCCTGAAAACAGTGTGCCTGCGAAACTGGTCCTCGTCTATCCTGCCCAAAAAACAGCGAAAAAACACCCGGTTATGGGATGTGCGCATAGGTAACACACCCCTTACTCTGGACACTAAAGGAGATGGTTCCATCCTGTATGCCTCCGCCGGAGACCAAAGTTTTACTGGCACCGGGCAGCCAGACGGAACTGACTTTTTCCTTCCGCACCAAGATTCCCAAAAAAGCAGATCGATTCGGCTATACCATCCACGACAACAAGCAGCTTTTACCAGCTTACCTTCTGTTTTCCGGGGGTCTCTCTCTACCAAAAAGGGGCATGGAACGAAAATCCCTACATGGGTGACAACTGCGAATCTTACATCACCGAAATCGCCGACTATGATGTCTGGCTATCCCACCCGGCATCCTTCACCGCTGCGGCAACCGGAACTTCGGAAAAAGTTTCAGAGGGAACCCATATTACCGGCAAAAATCTGAGGGAATTTGCCGTCATTTTATCCGATTCTTTTTGCAAACTGGAAGAAAAAGCCGGGGACATCACCATCTCCTGCTACGGTCTGGATTACAAGAACAATAAGGCCTACTACCGGTATTCTCTGGATCTTGCCAAAGAGGCAGTAGAACTTTTTTCTGAGAAAATAGGGACCTATCCTTTTCCCCAACTGACTCTGGTACACGGCTTCATGAACAGCGCCATGGAATACCCGGGATTGTGTCTCATCGGTATGCCGGATGTAAAGGATTACAGCCATATTACCAAAAACCATTTTTCCTGACCTGAACGCTCATGTTCCTCACGAGATTGCCCATCAGTGGTTCTACGCCGCCGTGGGAAATGACTCCTACAAAGAACCATGGCTGGATGAGGGCATCAGCGAATTTTGTGAGGAGATCCTGTTCCCTTATTACGCAGACAGAACATGGCAGCGCGCTGTGTGGAAAAACCAGTTTTCATCCAAAAAACAATTTTTCCATTGGATGAATGATGTGGTCCCTGCCCCCAGACCGCCCGCTCTCTCCCTTATTAACTACGACCTGTCTGCCTACCAAAAAGGGAAAGCGGTACTTATTCGGAATGTGTTTATGAAGGCGGAAAATTATTTTTTATACGAATTATGGCAAAAAATGGGTGATGACATGTTTTTCCAAATGCTTCATAAATATTATGAAACATACCGGTTCAAACTGGCCACCACCCAGGACTTTTTTAACGATTGTGCGGTCCTTCCGGAATGATGCCGCTATCAACGAAATCATCCACCGCTATATAAGTAAAGATTAGTTACAGGACATGCCGCCGTCTACTACCAGACTGGCACCATTGATAAAAGATCCTTCTTCCCCTGAGACGAACAGCACGGCATCTCGTATAAATGTCAACATCAAAATGTACATTTTTGATCATTTAAGAATGTACAAATTTGTCTACTCCTCATCTTTGCGTCATGTATTCTTTCAATCGATACGATCTTCCTTCCGGTAATATTTACTACATGAGCATGGTGCAAAAATCCGATCAAGGATTGCATTTGCGATGATAGGATCATAAAATACATCGTCCTAGGAATTAAAAATTTATGTTTGTTGTTAAAAATGGGGAGTGTCCCAAAGGGCTATTGGCAAACCTTCAAAACTGATGTAAGATAATATTATTCAGTTTGGAGGTTTTTATTATGGCAAGAAGAAAAAGTGATTCACCACAAAAAGCAGCAATGCGTGAAATGATGCAAGGGATATCTCAAGGAGAATGATATCAGTATCAAAAAGCGGAAACGATGTTAATTCCATTATGCGGGACATGATGTCTGTTTTATTGGAAGGAGCTCTTGACGAAGAGCTTAATGAAGAACTTGGGTATTCCAAATATGATTACCGCAATAAAGAGACCGATAACAGCCGGAATGGATATTCCAAGAAAACAATGCGTACCAGTTATGGGGATATGGACATTGCAATACCCAGGGACCGCAAAGGAGAGAATATGAACCGCAGCTGATACCAAAATATCAGAATACGGTCACTCAGGACATGGAAGAAAAAAGATCATATTTATGTATGCAAAAGGAATGACCACGAGAGACATTGAAGCATACTTAAAAGAGCTTTATGATCTGGATATTTCAGACAGCACGATCAGCCGTATTACCGATAAAATAATGCCACTTGTAAAGGAATGGCAGGAACGTCCACTACAGGAGATATATGCTGTTGTTTACGTGGATGCGATCCACTACCACGTCCGCAGCGAAGGACGTATTGTGAAACGTGCGGTATACATTGCCCTCGGGATCGATATGGATGGGAAAAAGGATGTGATCGGCATGTATGTCGGAGGAAATGAAGGTGCGAAATTCTGGCTGTCTATAATTAACGGATTGAAAAACCGTGGTGTGCAGGACATTCTGATCGCCTGTGTGGATGGACTGAACGGATTTCCACAGGCAATCGAAGCAGTTTATCCAAAGACCGAGATCCAGCAGTGTATCATCCACCAGATCCGAAATACCACGAATTATGTATCTTATAAAGATCTGAAAAAACTTATGGCAGATTTAAAAATGGTTTATGCAGCACCGGATGAAGCTGCAGCCCTGGAGGAATTAGAATCCTTTGGTGAAAAATGGAACAGCAAATATCCGAAGATCTATAAATCCTGGAGCGAACGCTGGGCTACACTTTCCACTTATTTTAAATACCCCAATGAAGTGCGGAAACTCATTTATACAACTAATGCGATTGAAGGATTCAACCGGCAGCTGCGTAAGATCAACAAAAGCAAGACGGTGTTTCCAAGCGATGACAGCCTGTTAACAATGCTCTATGGAGAAGCACTTTATAAGCCTGAAATGAAAGAAGGAAATCCTATAAGGTTATATAGTTTGGATGAAATCACGGAGATATTCGGTAAGTTAGGACTTCGTATTTGTAACAGCTTTGCTGATTTTAGTGGAAAGCCGAGTTCTGATAATGATATTCA
>VOFK01000555.1_pt1 | contig 28688 bp, 33 predicted proteins | sample 5384121 | NCBI WGS metagenome assembly VOFK01 (sample SAMN12384730, study PRJNA508395) | human gut metagenome | isolation source: healthy gut J | host: Homo sapiens | reverse complement strand
CGATAATCATTCCGCATGCGCAGCCAGTTCGCGTAAAACGTAGTGTAAGACTTGTAGGTATGTATGATACGGTGGCACTTGTAAACGGCAAATTGCCTGATTATGCAGGTCGAAGTGAAGTAGAGGGTGATGAAATAGCAATCAGTCTAAAAGAATTTTTCCGATACGTCAACGGCATATGTACGTTACCAAAAAAAAGGTCTTAAAACAATAGGACAGATGAAGAAAAAAGAATTATGGTTTCAAAGAACGAGAACGGTGAATTTAAAGTATCAAATCTTGAAAGAGGTTGGTATACATTCTATGTTCAGACGGATAAACGTGATTATTTCAATTTACAGGTTTATCTGTATAATTAGGGGATTTTAAAATGTACCTATAAGGTACAGAAAGGAATGGTATAAAGCGATGAAAGCATTTAAAAGAATTATTTCATCAATGTTAGCACTGGTTATGTTTGTATCAATTTTTCCTCTCGGCGTATTTGCCGAGGGGGGAAAACGATAATATATACAGCATAACTAACGGCTATCTTACATATTGGTTTAATGCCGATACGGGCGGATTTGCAATAGAAACCGAAGAGGGTAATCCCAAAAAAATTCTTGATAACAATATTCCGCTTTTGTATTCTGACGATAAAAGAAAGAAGTAACGGAACATCTTTTATTACGGTAAGAATAGGTAATAAGGATTTATATATTCGGTCAGGATTACGGCTTTTTCGGAATGAGTTCACATCTTGATACTCCCGTAGTCAGTGAAGAAGGCAGATTAATCACTATACCTTGGACGATAAAGGGGGTTACGGTGACATTAAAAATTGCACTCGGCACTGACGAAAACAATGATATAACAGGTAATGCGGGTATTTCGTTTGAACTTACGAATAACAGTGGCATTGAAGAAGATCTAAGCGTTCGTTTGCTTTTTGGATACGGCACTCGGAAATGAAATTGACGCACCGTATTTTGTTGTAGATGAGGCAATTCGACCGACAATGACGGAAACTGAATTTTCCGGGTGATGATGTACCGTCACAAATAAGATGTGTCGATTCACTTGCAAACCCGACAAAGCTTGCATATATTCTTACAAAAGGCTGGAACGGCGGCAGTGAAGCAAATCGTATCATAGTCGGTCATTGGGCAAATCTTGCAAATACAAGATATACATATACACCGGATAATTATTGCGGATTTCACTAATTATTCAAACGATTACAGAGAGCCGGACAGTGCGGCGGCAATTTATTGGGGAAAACAGAACAATCGCAAGCGGCGGAAGTTATACAGGTGAAATGCTTTACGGTGTAGGTAACTTCTCGAACGATAAAGACGATGCAACTCAAATAAATATAACAGCAGGCAGAGTTGAACTTTCCGATGATAAAAAGACATATAAAATGACGGGCAATTTGATGTGACGGTTGAAATTGACAATACAGGTGATGACGCTGTTATGCTAAGCTCGGCAATGCTCAATATAACTGTTGATAACAGTCAATTTTGAGATTGTTTCGGGCGACGATACAGTCACATTTGATGAAATAGGCAAAGAGATAATAACAAAAAAGTATACGTTTAAAAGCTGTTCCGCAGACGGACTTAACGGCAGGCAGAGTATATGTATCACTTACCGCAACGGCTAACCTTGAGGACGGAACACAAAAAACAGTCGAAACGGCTGCAGAGAAAAAATGTTATATTGCAGTCCGTAACAGGCAATGTGCCGATAGTGCAGATGAATAAAGTTAATCCCGAAATCGTATGGACCGGCGGCGAAAAAGCCGTTACCGTATCGGGTAATATGTCGGCATTTAAAAAGCACTTTCGGCAAATCAAGGCTGGGATTTAAGAATTAAACATACAACAAGCGATCATTCTGTTTTGATAGAAAAAGAAGAACATAGCTTTTCTTGACGAAGAGTATGAAAATATGAGTTTTCGACTGATGAAGAACTTGAAGTTGGATATTATGAATTAGTGTTTGAATTTACAGATCCGATTTTAATAGAGGAATTCGGCAAATCAATAACTTGTGAACATAAACTTCAAGTGTCGGCAGACGAAAAATACAGACTTAAATCTTACGGAACAATAGCACTTGTTCGTACAACCGATAAATCGAATAATACCGATTATGACTTTTTCACTTTTTGCAAATGAGGGTGAATATTTAAAGTTTTATAACGGTGAAGTTGAAAAAAACAGGCGAATTAAATAAGACAAAGATTAAATATAATTTTGGTGAGAAAAAAGAGTCAATTTGTGATAATGAAATATTGCTTACCGTTCGTGCGAATGTTCGAGAAATGGAACGCGGTGATGGCAATAATAAAGAGAGATATTGGCGAGCAAGTACGGCAGACGGCGATGTTGTAATCAATAATATGCTGTCATACGAGGGTGATACACCGCTTGAAATTTATGAGAAAAACGGTTCATACACAATAAACGGTGACGGACTTTTTAAAGGTTGTAAATTCTATCAACGTTTGGAGAAGTAAATGGAGCTTTACCGTTAATAAAGGCATTGTGTATACTTTGGACAGTGAGATTGACGGATTATTTTGCTAATGACAATAAACCCGTAAAAGCTTTCTCTTGACGGTGCGGCAACTATGATTCAGTCGGTCGGCGGATTTTTTGGTAGATTTAAAATACGGTGAAATGAGTTCACAGTGGTATGACAATTCCCGACGGTATGGTTACATACGGTATAGGATTCGGCGGAAGCATCAGCCTGCCGATTAAAACAAAAGAAGAATAATAATCAAGAAACCAAAAGATTTGACGGCAGATCAAGAGGATATTTCCGATGAAATGCAGAGTTTGTTTGACGAAAGTCTGACGGCAGACCAAGAAGATATTTCGGGTGATATGGAAAGTCTTTTTTTTGATGAAACACCCAAACAAACGTCTACAGGTGACAAAATCAAAAAGATACCAAACTTTCAGAGGGAAGTTTAGCTGCGGAAGTAAATAATGTACTTTTCGGTGAAAAAGGCAAGGTTGAGGAAAAGGCTGTAAAGGTTGAAGGTACAGGTTTTATAGGAATAGACGCAAAAATGTCGCTTGCATTGCCTAAAGACGTTTTAGGTTCACTTGTTTCAAATGCACCGGGTATATATGCAAGCGTTACCATAAACACAATAGACAATGTATACGAATTAAATGCAGGTCTTAATATCAAGATTATTGAATGTGAGGGTATACTTGCATTTAAAGAAGTTAATGTAAAAAACAAAGATGTTATAGTACCGGATAAAATCGAATTTTATATCCGTGACGGACTGAAAATTCCTATTGCACCGCCTGCATTGTTTATGACAGGCTTGGGCGGCGGTATAAATGAACTTGCCGATACCATAGGCGGTGAATTTGACAAACTTCCGCCGATTACTATATTGTTGTTCACAAGACTTGAGGCTATAGGTACTCTTGTGGGGGATTTTAATGCCAGAATAAGCCTTGAGGGACTGTCGCTTAAAGGCGATATGAAATTAAAAGTATCGGATTCTTTGCTTGATTTGAAAGCAGGAATAAATGCAAGATGGATAGAGCCTTGGGAACTTAATCTTTACGGTAATGTAAGTATTATAGACGGACTTATAAAAGGCGGTATTACAATAAATATTGCAGATGATTATTTCTACGGCTACATATTTGCAAGCATTTGCATACCGGACAGTAAATTCCGCTTGTGGGCGGTAAAGAACTTGCAGGTGTTGAGGCGGCTGTATCTGATGAATTTATCGGTGCAAATATCAAGATTATCGGTATCCGTTTCGGTGTAATATATTATTGGGGTAAAAATGTATCATTCGGTAAGAATGTAGATTTAAGTGCACCGCCGCGAGGCGAAAATAACTCAATGAGCCTTATGAGTTCTGACGACGTAACAGGCTACTACGGAACTAATGTACACGAATTGTCTGTTGAGCCGATAGGTATGATGACAGACGGCAGTGAATATAAAGAGGCAAGTGTAAATGTAGAAAATGCTCAAAATCAAGACGCATTATTGCTTGAAATACCTTATACAGGTTCAGGCACACCTGAGGCAGGCGAAATTACACTTATAAATGCCGACGGAGCCGTAATAAACACAATTTTGGACGATGGGAATGGTAACGGAAATATGCTTGTACAGCGCCGTGACGGTGACAATTATATTTATGTAACGGTTACGGAAAAGGATAAAATCATAAACGGTAAGTGGACTGTAAGATACACAACACCTAACATTACAATCAAGTCATTTAATATGAACGGTGTTGACGGTATAGCAGGTATAGATTCGTGCAGTATATCACATTCATCGGAAGATTCTGCCGAACTTACAGCGTCATGGACAATGAGCGGAAGTACCGATAAAAAAAGGGACAATAGACGTTTATTTGACGAAAGACAAAGATGTTTTGAAGAAAGTCAAAACAGGTGACAACAAAGGTGATTCGTTAGGAACTAACATACTTCACAAAACAGACGCAGAAATAAAAAACGGCAGTGAAAAAATTACACTTCCGGACACATTTGAAAGCGGAACGTATTACGCAGTAACAACCGTATCTACAACAGACGGAATAAGTCTTGCGATTAGTGATACACCTGTAAAATTCAAGAATAAGAAACTTCCTAAGTCAGTTTCAAATGTGCATATCAATTACGGTGGTAACGGTAATATATTTGTGAAAATGTAACAGATCCCGAAAATGCCGATTATACGCATTATATAGCTGAAATTGTTGCGGAGGATGGCAGTGTACTAAATAATAATGTAGGTCAGTTTGAAAAAGGCTCAAACTTCGTATTCGGCAAGGGAGGCATATCTTGAAACAGGCAAAACATATTATGTCAATGTAAGAACTCTACGTGAAGAATACGGAAAATCGGATTCTTCTGATGAATATAAGACTTGGTATTATTACGGTGATGATGTGGTTTCATCGGATAAACTTGTAATGCCTGAAAAAGGATATGCCAAAGTTGAAAGAGGTAAAAACAAACTTTGACAGCACAAAAGAATATATAAATGACAATAATATTATTGTTGAATATGTATTTGACAATGATGTGTTTATGGAATTGTCGGTAAACGGTCAAAAGGCATACAGTGACAATAAATTTAAGAAAGAATGGAAGTTTGTTTTTTAGATGACCTTCAGGACGGCGATTATGTAATTGATTTCACAGCTTATACGAGCAAAAAGACAATATAAGCGGTAAAGATGCAATTATAGGCGACAGTGATGCGAGATTGGCATTCTCAATAGATACATCAGCACCTATATTGTCGCTTTCGCAAAAATCAGCTGAAAGCGTTGAAAATGTTTCAGCAATATTTGGAGCGAATACTGTGATAACCGAAGATGACGGAAGTTACACTATTGAGGGATTAACAGAAAAATCTTCGACTCTTACAATAGATGGAGAAACTGACGGAATTACGGTTAATGAAAACGGAAGTTTCAGTATTACCAAAAAATTATCAGATTATGAAAATTATAAATTGCATACGCTAAAAGCTGTAGATAACGCAGGCAACGTAACCGAACTTATGGTATATGCGGTGCGTAAAGGTAGTTTTTGCGATTAAAGAAATTGAACTTAAAAATAACGGTGAGGATATTCAAACTGTTGATGGCGAGAAAAAGATTTCAATGAAAAGCGGTCAAAATTCAAAGCTTTCGGCTTTTTGCGGTCCTTGACGACGGAAAAGAATTTGAATTAAGTGACGATATGATTGATTGGAGTGTGTTGTACGAGAAAAATCATATCGCACTTGATGAGGGTGATATAAACCGCATTGTCAAAGGGCGAAACAGCGGTAAAAGTTAAAATGAATACCGCAAATATTCAAACTGCGGAAGACAAGAATATAGAAGACGGATTTTCTGATTATGCAGTAATTGAGATAACAGGCAATTCAAAAAGAAGATTTGATAGAAAAGATTAAAGAGGCACAAGAACTTCTTGACAATACACCTAATGCGTCGGACAGTAAAAAAGAATGCTTTGCAGGAGGCTATTAATAAAGCACAGGAGCTTGTTAATGACAGTAACGCAACAGAGGACGATTATACACAGGTGTTGCGGCATTAAATAAGGCTATGGAATCCTTTAAAAACACAGGCAAACATTCGGGTGGAGGCTCATCTTCGGCAAAATATAAAGATAACATTACTACCGTCGGAGAAAACGGAAAAGTTACATTGTCAAGTACGGAAGTTAAAGCCGGCACAAGCGTAACTGTAACATCAGTTCCGAATGACGGCTATATGGTAAAGGATATTCTTATAAACGGTGTCAGCGTTGGCAGTAATGCTGAAGTGTATACCGTTAAATCGGTATCTGCAAATATGGAAATTCAAGTAATATTCGGCGAGAAAACCGATTTACCGTTTATTGATGTTGAAAAAGACAGATTGGTTCTATGATAATGTTAAATATGTTTATGAGCATAAATTTATGGTCGGTATAACGGATATAACATTTGAGCCGAACACAAAAAACTTTCAAGAGCAATGTTTGTTGCTATTCTACATAGAATAGACGGTGAAAAAAAGAGGAAGGCGAATGTAAATTTGAAGATGTTCCAAGCGGTGCATATTATGAAAAAGCAGTTGCTTGGGCAAGCACTAACGGCATAGTGGCAGGAATATCGGCAGCAGAATTTGATCCTAACGCAGATATTTACAAGAGAACAAATGGCAGCGATTTTGTACAGATACGAAAATTACAAGAAGATAGATACACAAGTGGGAGATAACACAAATATACTTTCATATGATGATTATAACGATATTTCTGAATATGCAATTCCGTCAATGCAATGGGCGGCAGGCAGCGGATTAATGGTCGGAAAAACAGACACAACACTTAATCCGAAAGACAATGCCACAAGAGCAGAGGCGGCAGCGGTATTTATGCGATTTGTAGAAAATTTTAATGATTAAAATAATAGACCCATCAAAAATGATGGGTCTATTTGAATGTTTTCCTGAATTCGGTTGGCGTAAAGCCTGTATATTCTTTAAAATCTTTAGATAGCTTTTGAATTGTGGAAAAGCCTATTGTATCGGCTATAAAGGCGATAGAATGGTCTGTATACAGTAAATCATATTTGGCGGTTTCCAAACGCATATGTTTAATGTAAAGTGCGGGAGTTATGCCGAAATGTTTATTAAAAATCGATATAAAGTATTTCTCATTAAATCCCATTAAATTTGAAAGCGACTTTACAGAAATCTTTTTCATGAATATGATTTTTGATATAGTCATTTATAAATTTGACAAATTCATCATCTTGTATTTCATCGTGTGGTTTGGCTTTGTCGCAACTCAAAAATATTGCTAAAAGCTCAATTAAAATTGATTTTATCATCAGAGCCGATACTGCGTCATTTTTTAATCTGAGTTCGCTTAATTTATTAAAGAGCGACTTTACATAGTCTGGATTTTCAATATGAACAACATACGGAAAATCAATTATATCAAATAACGACTTGCCGTTAATTGTTGCGGAAAAGTCGCACCAATATTTATTGTAGCAAGTTTCGTTTTCGGAGTATAGCGATACCCTTGAATTTTTCGGCAACAGTACCATATCGTCTTTCTTTGGATAAAATTCTTCACCGTTTACCGTTATCTTACCTTGACCGTCTAATATCAAATAAAAACAATCTCTCATACGAGAGTATGTTCTTCTCTTGACCAATCGGGACATAAGCCGTTGTCTATTAAAATAAAGCGTATTTCTAATTTTGAAATGTATTGATTAAGCAGTTGATTTTGACTGTGTGGATTTTCTCCCATATGTATCACCCCTAAAAGTATTATAAGAAATATTAATTGTTTTGTAAATATATATATCTGACTTTTTTTGATAAAAAGATGTGACTTTTAGATACACAAAACGATATTGTCTATGTTAAAATACAATTAACAGATAAAATGTTTAGGGAGGAATGAACGATGAAAAAAAGAAATTGATTTCGTGTATACTGTCGGCGTCAATGCTTTGCACTTCAATAGGTATATTACCTGTAAAAGCAGAGCAAACACCGTATTTTACATCAGAATGTAGTCGGTTCACAGACGTGTTACGGAGATGATACAGCTGAAAAAACGATTGATGAAATTCCGAATGTTATTCAGGGAATGAGAATTAATCAACCTGTTTTCAGAACAAAAGGATTATCACCAAACACGAGTTATACAGTAAATCAGATTTTTAAAGGACGGAACTGTTTTAAAAAATGAAACCGTTGTAGCCGATGAAAACGGTACAATAGAATTTAAACATGTACGAAATTGCGAAGAAGTTGAAGTTTTAAACGGGGGAAACGGTAGTGGCTTCTCTTAATGCGGAACTTGAATATAAGAACGGCGTTGCCATTACATCTGCTCTATGTCATATCAAATTTATCAAAGAGATGAAAATAATAAAGCAGAAATAAAAATAAAGGGAAAAACCGAAAACGAAACATTTGTCAGTGTCGATATTAACGGAACAGAAGAAAGTGTTACGGTTTCTGGTAATGAATTTGAATATACTAAAACTCTTGATACAGGACTTTATGATATAACTGTAACATCGAACAAGGGGAGAGGTTGCAAAGTATGAAAAAAGTCGGTATTGGAGATGTTTGGGTAGCGGCAGGACAGTCTAATATGACGGATATGGGTGCTGTTACAGATGATTTTTTCACCGGAAGATGATGACCCGATAAATGAAAATATGCACATAATTTATGCTGAAGATTGTACATGGCAACAGATGTCACATCCGGCAGGAGAAGGTCGTTTCTTTAAAACGGGAGTAAGAACATCGCCGGTAACAAGTTTTGCAAGAGAAATTAGCGAAAAAAGAAAATGTACCGATTGGCGTTGTTCAAACATCAGTAGGCGGTACGAACATTTGGCAATGGATAGACGGAATCAGAAATGACGCAAACAGCGGATATTTATTTAATGCACTAAAATCATGCTTTGATAAAATGCCGTCAAAAAATATTAAGGGTATTTTTATGGTATCAAAGGGTGTAACGATGCGATAAATGAAAACTACGCATATGATTATAAAAAATTTGCAACAAAAAGTATTTGATACAATGCGTGATTTCTTCAATGAAAATACACCTATAATCACGACACAATTAAATGACGCAAATCAAGACAGTAACAGTTCACAAAGGTTATTATGATGCGTGGTCATATGTAAAAGATATTCAACGTCAGAACGAAAGTTTATATGACAATGTTTATGTTGTTGGTACAGGTGAATTAGAACTCGGCGATACTATTCATAATAATGCCGCATCAAATGTGAAACTTGGTGCAAAATGGGCGAAAGTCGCAGAAGCGGTTGTTTACGGAGATGAATCTGTATCATATGAAAATGCACAGATAGATACGGCAAAAGTTACCGGCGATAATGAAATAACATTAACATTTAAAAATACCGACGGATTGAAAGTTGCCACAGGAACAAAACGTATAGGAATTACAAATGTATCTGGAGGAGGCTACAAAATTCCTTTAGGTGATTTAACAAAAGAATTTACGGTAAGAAAAGGTGCAAGCCGAAAAGTTACTGCATCAAATAAAGATAAAGGTACAGAAATGACAATAAAAAAAGTGCCGAAATTCAAGCTGATAAAAAATCTGTTGTAATTACAACAGAAGAAGATTTAAGCGGGTGTTATAGCGGTTGATTGTATGTACGGCAAGAGATTTACGCCTACACACTTGTAGATGAAAAACGAATGAAAGTGTATTGTCATTTTATAATGTAATTGCGGAATATGAAAATAAAATTCCTGTTACAGAATCTTTTGAAATAAATGCAAAGGATTCAGCCGATTTGAATAATGTAACTAAAACCGCATCAGACGGTACAATGTATGTCAACAGTTGGAACAACGGAAACACGGATAATACATCATATGGTCTTGTTGAATTTGACTTGAAAATTATGATTTTTCAAAAATAGTATCTGCAAAAGTTGGCGGTTTACGGAAATAGTATCGGTAGAGATAGAAACGGTAATATAACAATTTCGGATATAGAACAGATTGGGACAATACTGCGATATACGGCGATATAGCATATAATCCTACAAAAGAAATAACAAAGATAAATTCAAATACTGCAAGTGTATTTCCGGTAGGCAATTATTCTGAAATAGATATAAACGGAGTATTTAAGAAAATATTCCGGAAATGAAATAGGTATAGGCATAGCCTCAGATTATGCCTCTGATGTAACTTTGTCAGGTAAAAAACAGTGAAAACCCTCCTAAACTAATTATTCAACCTGGCAAAATGGTAACACTTTCATATACTTGCAACGGAGAACCTTGTGCGGATATGGAAGTGACAATAGAGGCAGTCGGTGCAACAGAATATCAGACAACAAAACATACAACTGATAAAGACGGAAACGTTGTTGTTTATTTAGCAGAGGGCAGTTATAAAGCAACAACAGAAAAAGAAATTGGTGTGAGAAATGCCACATCAAATACATTTACAGTATCAACAGACGATTTGTCAAATACATATACTGTTGAAAAGAACAATGAAGAAAAGCCAAAGCCGGTAGAAAATCCGACATATACTTTTTTGGTAACAAATTCAATCAGATAAAAACGTTTAACACATCATCATTATCTGAAACAAAGATTGCCGATACAGGGATTGAGTGTATCGACAAGCGGTTCAAATTACAGTAATGTTGTAATAATGGACTCATCAACGAAAACAGGAACAGGCTATTATCCGCTTGGAACAGGACTTAGTGATAACGGATATTATTTGTTTATGGGTACGGGTGGAAACAGCAACACATCAATGACGCTTAAATTTGACAATCCGATAGAGTCGGAAAAATACATAAAAATAACATATGCAAAACCGACTTCGACAAATAACGGAAGTACAAACAGAAGTGCAGGTAATGAAAACACAATGTCAATCGACGGTGAAAAAATAGATGTACAATCAAATTGTGAATTTGACAAGTGGTACACAACAACAGTAAAATTATCTAATCAAACATCGCAGATTGATTTTGCTTTTGGAAAATGGAGCTCAATAGCAATTTCAAAAATTGAAATTACAGATACGGCAGATATGTTGGAAATTACATCTGACACAACTGAACAGTATATAACATCAGAAAATCAAACAGTTCAGTATACTGCGAAAGTTTATAAGAGCATTACAACAGAAAAAAGACAAATCAGAGATTGTTTCAAAGGAAGTGAGGATACAACGGCAAATATCACTTATTCGGTAAACGGATATAACGGTGTATCAATAGATAATAATGGTTCTCTCTCAATTACTCCGTCTGCAACTGCCGGAACAGTAACAGTTTCGGCAGAATGTGGCGGAATAAAGAAATTTATAAATTTAGTACTTAAGTCACTCGGTAATGCGAATAAAGTTGAATTTTACAGTGATGAAGTCGTATATAGAGGAACATCAAAATATATGGCAATTACAATCGCTGACGGTGTGGTTATTACTGCTTGTGATACAAAATGGGAGATAGTCGATAATACGGAAGGAGTGTCAATATCAAACGACGGTACACTTACTGTTTCAGACAGTGCTGCTGACGGTATTGTGAAAATCAAAGCAACGCTTACCGTATCATCTGTTCAAACGTCGGAAGTAATTGATGAACTTGAAGTGACAGTCAGAACAAACAATTCTGAAAAATTGTCCGTATGAAGTAAAAAAGGTTTGTTATTGAAAAACGGTGAAACAGATGTAAAAAATGCAAGAGGTATAGACGGAATAATTGTTGATAAAAAAATCGACAGTACAAACGACTATATTGCAGTTGTGAAAGTATTTGGTGAAAATAAAAAGCTTATTAAAGAAAATAAGATTGCTATCGGTGAATTGACTGACGGAGTACAGAAGATAAACACTGATATTGCTTTTTGAAAAAGCATCATTTGTAAAGGTATATATAGCAAAAACAAATGATGAGTATTCAGCAAGCGATAATGAATATGACATTGTAAATGTCACAAAGATTGATGAAAATTTGAATACAACTACTATAATGCAAAATAAGAGCGAAACCGAAACAAATGCAACGCTTATAATGGCTCAATATAAAGACGGAATATTAAAAGCAAATAAACGATAAAGAAGTAAAACTTCAAAAAGGCAAAAATAAAAATTGACTTATCGGATATTAAAATAATAAACGGAGCTGATATAAAGATTTTATTATGGAGTGACAATATGACACCTTTGGCAACTGCATTAACAAAGATAAGTGAAAACGAAGATTATAAAATAGGCGAAGTTGTATCTGATGAAATATTCAGTACAACCACAGGAGAGTATTCAAACATTCCTCTTGTTTCAGATTGGTTGACAGGTGCAAAATCGGGACTTGGTATGGGTGCAGGTGTCATATCACCAAGTAGTGTACCGTATGGAATTGATCCGAATTTAGTTGATGTATCAACTTTGAATGTAAATTATACATATGACAATAATTATCAAGGTGCAACTGCCGATAATGCACTATGGTACAAGACAGGTGCGTTTCTTGCAAGTGCCAATGGGGCAAATAACAGTATCTACGCTCGTGACGGTGCGGATTGGGAGCAACAAGCATTGCCTATCGGAAACGGATATATGGGCGGTATGATTTTCGGACTTCCTGACAAAGACCAAATTCAGATAAATGAAGAAACTTTCTGGGCGGCAGGATACAGAGGAACTCAAACAGGGGTTAATTCAAATACTGTAAACAGTAAAATGAGTGAAGGCATAAACGGTTATATGAGCGTCGGTAATATTTTTGTTGATTTCAATATGCAGAAAGGTGCGACTGTCAATAATTATTACCGTGACCTCAACCTTGACGAATCTGTTGCTCATGTGAGATACGAATATGATAATAAAAAAATTTCAATCGAGAATATTTCGCAAGCTATCCTAAAGAAGTACTTGTATTCCGTTACACAGGTGATGATTTGAATTTTGACGTAAAACCTGTTTCAATGCACCCGGGTAATGTAACTGTAAATAACGGTGAGATTAAAATTGTCGGTAAATTAAAAGACAGTGAACCGTATTCATCGGGCGGTAATGCGGCATGGAATCAAGAATCCGATTTGGAATATTGCACTATTATAAAAGTTATTGCCGATGACGGTACAGTGACAGACGGATATAATTCGGTTAATGTATCTGACAGTACAGGTGTAACAATACTTGTAGCGGTGGCAACGGATTATGACCCGACTCAGTTTGAACTTAATGCAGACGGAACTGTCAATATGTCAAAAACACCGTATAAGAATACACAAGGAGTTAAAGCGGCTGTCGAAAAAGCAGAAAAAAAAAAATACAAGGTGCGTCTGAATTAACTTATGAAGAATTGAAAAATGAACATATAAAAAGATTATAAAGAGCAATTCGACAAAGTACAATTTAGTTTGACGGATAATAATGAAATATGTTCAGTACCTACAAATGAATTGCAATTATCATATAAAAACACAGTAACCACAAAATCTGTTGATAATAAGACAGTCGTTTCATATGATGAAAGTGCGTATGCAAATCTAAATAAGCATCTTGAAGAACTTCATTACAATTATGCAAGATATTTAATGATTTCATCATCGCGTTCTACAACTATGCCGTCAACACTTCAAGGTAAGTGGTGTCAGTCAACCGCTGAAATATGGGGTTCGTGTTACTGTATTAATATCAATATGGAAATGAACTATTGGTTTGCAGGCGGTGCAAATCTTCTTGACAGTGGTAAATCACTGATAGGTTGGTTTAATTCACAAATTCCGGCAGGGCGTATAACGGCTAAAAATATGTATAAAGTTACTCCGAAATCATATACGTTTGAAAACGGCAAGATGACGTTTACAGACAGTGCAGATGATAAAGATGATGTATTTATTATGCACACAAAGCAAGCAATAATGGGAACAACAGATATGACAGGCTCAACAAATATTCAGTCGGCAGGTAATACCGCATGGCTTATGTATAATCTGTGGGATTTGTATCAGACTTCGGGCAATAAACAACTTTTGGCGGACGAATTATATCCGATAATGCGAAAAGCGGCAAATTTCTATACGCAGTATTTCTATCAAAATCAACGCAGAACTACAACAGATACTGAGAAGTATCCTGACGGATATTATTATACTACTTGGGAAGGTCGTTCACCGGAGCAAGGACCAACAGAGGAAGGTATAAAAATATGACTTACAGCTTGTTGCGGGTATGTACGATTATACTATAAAAGCGGCAGAAATATTAGGTGTTGATACCGATAAGGTGAGTGCGTGGAAAGAAATAAAGAAATCATCTTGAAATACCTGTGGAAATAGGTGGTGACGGACAGATTAAGGAATGGAAAGAAGAAACAAGCTATAATACAGACGCAAACGGAAAAACGTTGGGTGACCCTGTACACAGACATATTTCACATCTTGTTGGTTTGTACCCGGGAACACTTATAAATCGTGACACACCGGAATTGTTAAACGGTGCGAAAGTAGTACTTGAAAACAGAGGTGATGATTCAACAGGTTGGTCATGCTCGAATAAATTCTTACTTTGGCGAGATGTCTTGACGGCGATAAAGCACTTGAATTATTCCGTTATCAATTAGCACAAAAACATATGCTAATTTGTTTGATACACACGCACCGTTCCAGATAGACGGTAATTTCGGTTCGGCGGCAGGTGTTATGGAACTTCTTATGCAGTCACAGACGGGAACTGTTTACATACTTCCTGCATTGCCTACAGAATGGAATAGCGGTGAAATAAGCGGTATTAAGGCTAAAAAACGGTGCAGAAGTATCTATTAAATGGAGTGATAATAAAGCAACGGAAATAAAGATTACACCGACTGTTGACGGTAATATTACAATCGGTTACGAAAAAGATAATATATTAAAATTAAACGGTGAGAATATAAAGTTTGTAGACGGCAAGTATACTATTGAAAATGCAAGTGCAGGAGAAACATATATATTCACTGAATAATTGTTATAAAAACTGATATTTAAAGAACGGATATTTAATTATATCCGTTCTTTTTTGCAAAAACTCTTTAAAAATTCAAAGAAATGTGATAAAATTTTAACAATGAATACAAAAAGGAGATTGTTAAATGAAAAATAAAGTAAAAATCGTTACTGCATTACTGATAACCGCGTTATGCACGACTTCGGCATATGCGGCGGAAAATCTTATAAAAATGATAGCTTTGAAACTGAATTACTCGGAACAAACGGTTGGCGTTTTTCAGGTAGGGACGGTTGGGTTTATGAAAATGAAAACTCTGCCGATTGTACAACAGATGAAGTGCACAGCGGTGAAAAGGCACTTCATTTCAACAGTGCCGTTGTTGCACAGAGAGTTGAACTGAAAAGAAATGTGACATACACACTTGAATTTTATATAAAAGCCAAAGAGGATTGTATTGTAAATGTAGGTTTCTTTTGACGGTTCACAGGATTGGCCGGGAAGTTATCCAGTAAAACGAAAGAAATATCGGTAAATACTGATTGGACAAAAGCATAAAATCGAATTTGAATGTAACAATACTCAAGATTATTTAGCATATTTTTAATTTGTGGGACAAAGCGGACGTTTATGTTGATGATGTTGTATTGAAAGAAAGCCGATGGGTACATATCACGTCTTATGACAGGCATTGACGGTGACGGTGCAATAAGTTATTCAGCCGATTATAAAGGCGGTAAGCTGTTTGGCGTGGCACTGTATGACGAGAATAATAAACTTATCGGTTTTAAAAACAATTCAACATCGGGAACTTTTGAAAATGTGAGCGGTTACGGCAAATATACAGTGAAGTCATATTTGCTCGAAGACGATAATTTGCGTTCAAAGAAACAAGAAATTGAATATAACGAGGACAGCAGTAAAAATGAAGATACGTCAATCGGTAAAAACAAAAAGTCTGACATTATCGGAGCATAATGTGACAATAAATGTCGGTGATGAAAATAAAATATTGGACGCCGTTATTATGCCGGAATTTGCGTATGACAACAAGGTTGCATGGAAAAGTTCTGACGAATCGATAGTAAAAAGTAAGCGAAAACGGTATTTTAACAGCTGTCTCAAACGGCAATGCTACAATTACCGTATCATCAGAGGACGGAATGCTTACGGACGAATGTAAAGTCACAGTGACCGACAAAAAATCCGAGCGACTGTCATTGAATAAAACAAGTATAGAGTTAACCGAGATAGATTCGGTTTATCCGTTATCGGCAAATATTGAAAATTCCGACTTGGTTTGGAAATCTGACAACGAAAATATTGCAAGCGTGACAGACGGAATTGTTACGGCGAAAGGCAAGGGTAAAACTACAATTACGGTTTCAACTTCTGACGGTAAGCAAACCGCAAAATGTGCGGTTAATGTCAATACATCTGACAAAACTATCACAAACGATACATTTTTTAAAGACACTGACGGCAATTATATATATTCACAGGGCGGTTGTATTCAAAAGTTTGGTGACAAATATTATTGGTATGGTGTAAAATATAAAAGAAGCGGATATATATGCTAAAAAATCCCGAAAACGGCAAAGCGGGGAAATGCCGCTTACGAAACATTTACTTGTTATTCGTCGGACGATTTGGTGAATTGGGAGTTCGAGGGTTATCCTCTTACCGGTGAACCGAACGGTTGGGTTGGCAGAATGGGTGTTGTTTATAATGAAAACGCGAAAAAAATATGTGTTAATTTCTCAATATGCACCGGGTATGGTTTATGCGGTAAGTGATATGCCTGAAGGACCGTTTAAGATTGACCATATTCAAAAAACATTGCCAATTCAAAATGATGTTACAGGTGACCAAACTTTGTTCCAAGATGATGACGGCAAAGCATATATAATATGCTCAAAGTGCAAACGGACGTGCTTATCAATATGTAATTCCGCTTAGAGAATCAGACTTTTTGGATATAGACGAAGAAAATATCAAAATGCTTTTTCTATGATGAAGACGGCAGTTACATAGATGAAAACGGCGAAGTGGATAAGAAAAGACAAAACAGGTATAGAGGGTAATTGTATGTTTAAATATAACGGCAATTACTATTATACAGGCTCTGATTTATACGGCTGGAATTCGTCAAGAGTGTATGTAATGCAGTCTGACAGCATTTTGGGCGATTACAATAAAAGATACGGGACTTCCATATATAATGAATAACACACGAGATAGTTTTGCTCACAATTCGCAAAGCAGGCTTCTATACAACGATTCACGGAAGTGAAAACGATTTGATTATTTATTGCGGTGACAGATGGGGCGATTTTGCAGGTAACGGAATCGGATATAATCAATGGGTACCGCTATCATTTGATAAAGAAGGCAAACCGTACTTTAACAATCTTCATCAATGGAAGTTGGACGCTGAAAAGGTACTTGGGAAGTCGGAGAGGGTAATAACTATATTTCCAATCCCGAATTTGAGGCGGACAGAAAAAAATAACAGCAACACCAACAGGTTGGAAAGTGCGTGACAATGTCGGCAATTATTCTGTATCCAATGCACGCGGAAAGGTTGACATCGGTAATTTTTGTAATACAGGAAACTGCACCGGAAGATTATATTTCAGATTTGTATCAAGAAAATAACTGATTTACCTAATGGAACATATACAATGACTGCGTGGGTAAAAAAGCAGTGGCGGACAAAATGTATGTAATGTATACGCACAAAAGCGGTGACGAAAAGAAAACATATTCCGTTAAAACAAATATTGATGATTGGAAAGAAATTGTTGTTGCAACAGATATAAAAGTGACAGACGGAAAAATGTACAGTAGGACTATATTCGGACGCTCACGCAAATGAATGGGTACAGATGGACAATGTGAGATTGGTTAAAAATATAGAATAGAATGCAATTCGGAAATCAAAGCTTAAAAACTAAGCTTGATTTCTTTTTGAAAAATCAAGAAATATTGACAAAATCAGTTAGTTATGCTAAACTAATTAAAGCTAGAGGATACTAACCTTAATTGCGATTTAAAGCAAAGGAGAGATATATTATGAGTACAGCGATTATAGTAGCAGTATTGATAGTTATAGCAGTTATAGCTATTAGAAGTTATGCTAAAAAACTGACTTCGGGGTGTTGCGGCGGCGAAACCGAACACGTTAAGAAAATTAAGGTTGAGGATAAAGATGTGTCACATTATCCGTACTGTGTTCAGATAGGCATAGACGGAATGACTTGCAATCACTGCAAAGCGAGAGTCGAAAAATACACTTAACAGTGAGGACGGCGTATGGGCAGAAGTTGATTTAAGCCAAAAATTTAGCAACGGTACATATGAAAAAATAATTTATCTGAATTATTTTTGAGAAAACTTGTTTCAAGTGCCGGATATATTATGACTACATACAACGCACAATAATATTTACGTTAATATAAATAGCAGAAGATTAAATTCTTCTGCTATTTTTGTGCAAGACTAACTTTCTAATTTTATACATATGTGCTATAATAGTAGTAGTTAAAATATTTGGAGGAATGTATATAATGAAAAAGAGTAAAGGCATATCAAATCAGATGGATATGCTGAATGGAAGTATTTTTGATAAAATTTTATTATTTGCACTTTCCGTTGGCGATAAGCAGTATATTGCAGCAACTGTTTAATTCGGTTGATGTGGCGGTTGTCGGAAGGTTTGCGAGCAGTGAGGCTCTGGCGGCGGTTGGAAGTAACAGTTCGGTTATAAGCTTGTTGATAAATCTGTTTGTGGGAATTTCAGTCGGTGCGAATGTTGTCATAGCAAATTATATAGGGCAGGGAAAAACAGAAAAAATTCAAGATGCAGTTCATACTGTAATGATAATTTCGCTTATAAGCGGTGTATTTCTGCTTGTGTTAGGATTGATGATTGCAAGACCTATTCTTGAAATTATGGGAACACCCGAAAATGTAATAGATTTAGCGGTATTGTATTTTGCACATTTACTTTTTTGGGAATGCCGTTTTTTGATATATAATTTTGGAGCAGCTGTTTTTAAGAAGTAAAGGTGATACAAAAAGACCTTTGTATTGTCTGATTATATCTGGAGTAATAAATGCCTGTCTTAATTTGTTGTTTGTAATAGTAATTCAAATTAAGCGTAGCGGGAGTGGCGATTGCAACGGTAATAGCTGACGGAGTGAGTGCGGTTCTTATAATATATTTTCTGATGAATGAAGAAGAAACAATCAGATTAAGGCTTAATAAATTAAAAATAAAAGAAAAGCGAATTGATAAAAAGTTATCAAAATAGGTGTACCTGCGGGCTTGCAAGGAGTGGTGTTCTCTGTTTCAAATGTCTGTATACAGACTGCTTTATAAACAGTTTCGGCTCTGACGCAGTTGCCGGCTCTGCCACCGGATTGAATTTTGAATATTTTACATATTTTACAATTAGTGCATTTGTACAAGCGGCAGTAACATTTACAAGTCAAAATTACGGTTGCAAGAAATTTTAAACGTTGTAAAAAAAAGATATTCGTATACAGTATGATTTTCAAGTGTGGTTATATGCGGATTGATGAGTGCTATATTTGTTGTGTTGCGTGACTTCTTCGCAGAAATTTATACTACTGATAAAGCCGTTCTTGAATATGCGTCAATAAGGATGGTCCACGTATTGTTGTTTGAATGTTTGGCAAGCTCGTATGAAATAGGCGGTGCGGCATTGAGGGGATTGGGATATTCAATGACTCCGGCGGTGCTTACTGTATTGGGGTCGTGTGTGTTTAGATTAATATGGATATACACCGTATTCAATAAGTTCAGAAGTTTTGAAAATGCTGATGAATGTGTATCCTGTGTTTCGTGGGTTATAACAGGTATTGCGGTGTTAATTGCATATGCAATAGTGAGGAAAAAAAGTTGTTTAAAGAAACATAATAAAAATTAAAAAAAAAATAATATTTTTAAAATAAAAGGCAAAAAAACCCCGTTCATATCGAACGGTTATTTTTTAACATCAATTACTTATTTTTTCTTTGCTGCTTTTTCTTTCTTGAGCAGCAGCTGCTTTAGCTTTCATATCTGATTCTTTCCATGAAGCCCAGAATGTGCTGGCAATAAAGATTGATGTGTATGCACCTGCAAGGATACCTACGATTAGAGGAAGAGCAAATTCCTTGATTGCAGATACACCAAGAATGTAAATAAGAACGATTGTAATTAGTGTTGTTATTGTTGAGTTGATTGTACGACCCATTGTTTCAAAAACACTTCTGTTAACCATTTCTGAAATAGTTTCATTCTTCTTACGTGACTTTGTGTTTTCACGAATTCTGTCAAAGATAACGATTGTATTATTGATAGAATAACCTACAACAGTAAGCATTGCCGCAATGAAGTTTGTATTAAGCGGAATGTTTGTTATAGCATAAATCGCAGCCATGATAAGTACGTTGATTGCAAGAGCTATAACAGCCATAATAGCACTTCTCCACTCGAAACGAATTGCAATGTAAATCAAGATACAGATTATAGCAAGCAATGTGTAAAGCAAAGCTTTTCTTTGAATTTCGTTACCGAAACTTGCTGATGCAGATGATACTGAAAGTAAATCATCATCTGAAAGATTATACTTATCTTTTAGTGCATTGAAAATTTCAGTCTTAACAGTTTCGTCAACAGGAGGAGTTTTTGATTACTGCAACCTGAGGATTGTCACCTGTTTGAACTTTTGCTGATACAGTATCAACAGTTTTTTCTTGGATTAAGTCAGCGACTTTCTTTATTGTCGAAATCAGTGTGCATATTAATTTGCATTCTGATACCGCCCATAAATTCAACGTCGAAGTTAAATCCGCCGTACGATATATAGAACAATACCGGCAATAACAATTAGTGGGGGATAAGCACGAATTTCCATCTGTTTTTAGTCAAATCTTTTCATTATTCTTTTCCGCACCTCCTTTTTTGCTTTTGCGTTATAGAATAGACTTCTGTTTTCGATACCGATACCTACAAGTTGCTTTTTAGAAGGAACTTTGTGATAACGATAGCAGTAAACATACTCAAAATAACGCCGATTCCAAGTGTAGTAGCAAAAACCGGTAACTGCACCGATACCTGAGATGTAAAAAGAACTACACAAAGAAATGATTGTTGTAATGTTAGAGTCAAGGATTGCTGAGAATGCCTTATCAAAAATCTGCCGAAACAGACGCTCTGATAGTTTTACCAACTTTTAATTCTTCCTTCATTCTTTCAAATATGATACAGTCAGCGTCGACCGCCATACCGATTGAAAGAACGATACCGGCAATACCTGAAAGACTTAGGTTAACATGGAATATACCCATTGCCAACCGGGCCGATAGTCCGACATATATTAACAATGAAATATCTGCGATAAGATAGAATTTAATATAATAACCATAGAATCGTATAAGGATGATACCGATTTGCAGCAGCAAAGGCTTGTAGGAAGATGCATTTCAAGTTCGGCACCTACTGAAACCTGAAACGCTTATCAAACGGAAGTTGACCAGACTTAATCTTGTTAGCAGGTCCTTGTGCCGGTTTCAGGAGTGAAATCACCTGAAAGGAAATTATACATGGCGGAGGTCAGAAATTGATTTCTTCACGGCTTTCTCGGAAATGTCTTTTCCGTCCATTTTGAACCAATGTAGTTTTGCCTTTCAGGTCTTTTTTGACAGCAGCCTTAGTTGCGTCGGCAGCTTTTTGCTGAACGCGGCAGATTGAGGGCCAGCGTTCTTGATATTACTGCCAACGTAAGAATTACGTTGCCGTCAGCATGTCCGTTAAAATCGCGGAATTGCTGTATCTGCGCCAAGTAGGCTTGCAGCTTGATTGCTGTTTCAAATATAATGGCGGGTATTTCAACATTGTACCATAACTAAAGCAGCAAGAGATATGCTTTAACTGTATCCAGAGTAAGTCATGCGGTTGGAAAATGGAGCAACCTGCATTTGGTCGTCGGTCGAGGCGTCTGAATCGGAAAGTTATAACTGAACCTCCGGCTAGTCGATGCCGCTTTTGATGCCTAATTTCATTATGCGCCATATGAAAAAATATGTTAAAATATACAAGGCTTTGCATAGTTAAGCAAAAATGGCACATACAACAACAAAGTGATAATACTCTTCTTTCATTCTTTCTTTGTTGGTTCTGTTGCTCATTAAACCCATTATAAAATAATAAAGTTCTGATGGGTGTATATTACAGAATGATTATAAGTAAAATTGTTTTGGAATTCAATTGACAAAATAGAGAAAATGGACGAAAAAAAAATACTTTCATATATTGTGTTCAAAGAATATATTCGCTTAAATTTGCCGGAAGTGATTGTATGACATGAAGATGAGGAAGAACTTCGCGATATATTGACAGAACTTTGTATTGAGGATAATATATAGGCAAAAAACGAATATATATTTGTTGAGGAAAACAGTAATCCAAAATAAACTTGTCTGTAATGCCGGGAATTTTCGTTTGTATTATGTTCAACAAAACAAAGTGACATTTATTTCAGTGACTTCATATAACGGCAACGGGGTTATCGTTCATATTGACGTCTTTGTTTCAATGCAAGGCACCATTTCAAGGTCATATAACCAAAGGTTAGCGACATAAAAGATTGTTGTCGGTGTTATATATAAAGTGAAAAGATCCGATATTTTTGTCGTCCCGATAACAGAAAATATATTCAAATATTATATCTCAACCGGACGCAATGACGGCTCAAATGGTGACAGGTTGCGTACAGATTACACAGATACAGTGACAAGAAAAAGATTTTCAGGTGAAAGTTATAGTGTTCTCCGGACAACAGGATTCGCTTAAAAAGTTGCATTAGAAATGATATTAGGCAAATTTGATAAAGAAACAAAATCCCTCAAAACAGGCCAATTGCAGGCAGAGAAGATTAAATATGATTAATTTTCACCATTGACAGGACAACAGAGCTATTATCTCAGGTGTTTCCAGAATAATAAGGGTGCAACATGACAGACACCAAGCCGTGGTACAAGCATTATTGTTGTGGCTTGAATTTTTCAGAGTTGTTCTATGCCGACAAGTCTTTCAACGGCATCTGCGAGTCTTAATCGCAAGTGAGACAGATTGTTGACTTTTTAAACTTTGCTTGAAATCGATTTATTTGCTCAAGAACAGTAACATAATGTAATAAATGTGAGCCGGTGACAAAAACTTTGTTGTGAGGCCACAAGCATTTTATGGCTGTTGGCTTAATGGAGGACTTGCTGAAATATTAAAGCATACTAGAGGTGCAGCACCAGGTTTTCAAGATTTTCTGAAGTGAATAACGGAGGCAGGTGAAATAGAAAAAGAAGTACCTTCAAGCAAAATGTTAAGAAAGAATTGTCTTTTCGATGAACATGCTTTGATCTACAATGGTTTGTATGCGAAGCCATGAGCACCGACAGCGAAAGATAATGTAGGCTTATTGTTATCTTCAGCAATACTCGATACAGATACACCGCAGGAGCGGCATTGTTGCGTCAACAATCTTTTCATAACAAAGAAATACAGTGAAGAAATCTCCGGTCATTTCGGACTGCGGCAAATATTACTTGTCATTTTACTTCGCGCCAGAATGGTGTTATCCCGATTAGCGGCAAGCTGTTCGCATCTTGCAGGTTACGTTTAGGCGGCAGCAAACATTCAAGCATTGGCGAAGCCAAAATGCGAAACAGCCGAACGTGACGTTGTTGGCATAATGTCATCATTCCGGACAAACAACTTGGTGTGGTTGCAAATGTGAATAATTTCATGTTTGTGGAAATTAAGTTCGAGGGGTTTTAATAAGGTTGAAATATGATTTATTAGCAGTATGAAAAATTAAATACCGGCAGAAAGAAAAGCAGAAGTCGTATACTACCGGTGATGTGACCAATAGTTGTTGCGAGAACGATATTCTTCAGGAACAGATTTGTTTTGGCAAGACATGAGGACCATGAGATTGCCAAGTTCACTTGATAAATTTGCAGGAGGCTGATGAAGTCAAAAAGGAAAAGTTTTGAAATAAGAAGAAAAAAGAAGTAGGTTTACAAATGGAGAGAATTTGATATAATAACAACAACATTGTTCTAGGACTTGAATCGCTTGTCTTAAAGAAAGTACGATCGTCTTGGCTATATGAGAGCAGCTGATTGAGGACAGCAGAGTTACATTCAGGAGTGATAAATAGGGCTGTTTGCAGAGCAAGCATATGTGAGATAAAACAGGAGAGATGCTTATAAAAGCTTACTTAAATTACGTTTGACAGGTATTTGAATAGCACATCATTGGAGTTGGCAAATGACGCTTTCTGCCATGGGAAGTGAGATTGTCGGGCATTATGAAACTGCTGAAAGTCTTTCAGGCATGAATGGTGCCGGAGGACGGCAGTTTTAATTTTTTAAGATAAAGTTACACTTACTGATATGAGACTAGATCTGGCCGAGGCAACGGTTACAGACAACATTTCAAATGTTGCACCACTAAAAGCACCACTTCGTGATTTGAACTGGTCATTAAAAATTTGAGACATCTGTGCTCGAGATAAACCAGGCACAAAATTTTGCGTGGATAGATGAAGAGTTGTGGGTTAAGTCCGTTGAGAAGCTAAAAGCGGAAAGAGGAAATGCTTGAGATTTATGCGTACAAAGTATGTGTTAGGGTGACAAATGGTGCTAAATCTAAGGTGTGGTGTTTTTTGTTCAAAAAGCAGGAAAAAGAAGATGACGCACGAAAATTCACTTCGATAATGGTACAATTATTTGTAATCGCATAGAGTAAAATCGCTGAAAAACTGTATGGGGAAATGAAGCAAAAGCTTTAATACGCTTGGAAAGTAAGTGAATATTATATTATCGCGTCCGAAACGAAAACTTTGAATCGCTTCGGAAAAAGAGGCAAATAAAAAGCGTAAATTGTATAACGGCGGTATGATTGAGTTACAATGTAATTCTTCGGAAACGTCCGCCTAAAACCAGCAATGAAATTTATACCGATTAAGTTTACAAATCAGGCTTTTTCTCTATAATTTTACAAAACTTCTTTATAAAAATTGTATATTTAATTAATAAAAAATAATTGTGCGAAAGGTATAACTGTGAAGTGCAAAAAAGATTATAAATCTAAATTACAACATTGGCAGAAATGTATATCAATGTTTTTCTTCTTTTGCAGAAAAATGATAATATTCAATGATTTTTATCACCCAATCAAAATCTGTGAACACAACATAAGCCTGTGATATCTGATGTGACGATTACAGGTTTTAACTGCGTAATGCAGAGGTATCGGCAGATAGGAAGGTTTGCCAAAACATTAGTTACAAATGCCAATTCGTCATACAACAATGGTGTAATTTACTGCACAAATCGGGACTTAACGTTTGAGGAAGGAATCTGGGTGTATGGAGCCAACACATATAAGGGGTTCATTCCAAATGTTAGTGATATGATATGGCCAGGAAAACAAATGTTTAGTTTTAGAAAAGGAACTTCATTCACCAACTGAAGAAACTGTAACGCCAACAAGAAAATATCCGATACAAACATCAAATCCACAGTCAACACCTAAAAGCGAATGCTGAGGAGAAAGAAGTCTTATGAGGAGGATTTGAAAACTGTACGGTCGGAGATAAGCGTCGGAATGACGATTTGGAAATACTGCCGGAATTTCAACAGGAGTAAAAGAAACAACAATCAAACAATAAAACAAATAATACCAGTTACTTCAGCTAAAAAGCGGTACTGCGTTCAACATCGCTGAAATTAATAATTTTGGCGAATATAAAGAACTTTAAGCAAGTATAAAACCACGGTGTTTCAATTTTGAAGTTCTTGAAAAAAGCAAATTCACTATATCATGGTCACGGTTACAGTAATACAAAAGTATGCATTTCAAAATGAACAGACCGTCCAGACTTAGAAATTTGTTATAAATAACAGTGTATCGGACAGCAGGACTTTCGCAGCGAATAACTCAGCCGCTGTTTTGACAAAAGAAATACCACGATGATTGGTGCTTAAAGTGATGAGCGATTTTACAAATAAAACGGCTACAGCATACATAACATCACCCGACCCGGAAATACGGTATATCACGGAAGAACTAAATATGTCTGAAGAGTTATAACTGACATCAACTTTTAGCAATCGGCAGGTTGATGCCCATTGACAATAATCAAATTTCAAAAGCTTGATTCGGATTTAAGCGAAGTAATTCCATACAGTAAAAATAAGCCAGGTGATGATGAATTTTCACAAAATATTATGACGGTGAGTGTTGTAAAATATACCGGATATGTCGGCATACGGTAAGTATTTTGAGGCTACAGTGATTACGGTCAACTATTAAGCTCTGACGATTTAAACAAAAAATATCAAAATTACAAAAGATACAACAATCACAGCACAAATATCACAAGATTATATTAGAAATATTGCAACAGGTAGAATTTAATCCATTCCCGACAAACAATATGCTTGTTATGGGACCTGATTCCGACCATACTGACAATGAAATTTCATTGGTGTGTCGGTGAAAGAGGAACAAGCTTTATAGTGACAAACTTGATTCAAGGGTAAGGTATAAATTGATTGGCAGTTTGACGGTTTCAGAACACTGACAAGCCGACAGGTAACAGGTATTTCGAGGAACACAGAATTTATGATGACTGTGACAGTTGGGAAGTGTAACGATAAGCAGTGCAAATCAAAGTTCGAATCAATTTTTAAACTAAAAGGCATCTGCTGTTATGGCATGAGGCTGCCGCCAGTTACATATAACGACAGGAACAGCTAGATTGTGCGCCCGTTGGTACTGTTAGCTGATACAGGCTAATTCTGATATACTTGCCAAAAAGTCGGTTATACCGCAGATTACAACAATTACGAAAAGAGGTTTGGTCTTATCACAAAACGATATTTTAACTTTCAGGCGATTTGGTCAACAGGCAGTAAAAAATAATATTGTTTTGAAATCAGATAACAGCGGTAAATATTTCTGTCTGCACAGGAAACTCTTCAACTAACAATAATGCCGGGGCAGATTACATCACAAACTAATTTTTTGACAAGATGTGCGTTTCGGCATGAACGGAACTATCGGGTTATAGGCGGAAGCTTGTGACGAAGCATGGTTGGTTTTGAATTATCTTTTGAGTTAAAGTCAAGCTTGGGCTGGTACAGAAATCGGAACAGGTGAAAGAATAGGAAGTGGTATCTTATGATTCCTTGTGGCACCAAGATCGACAGTAAAGAAATGTATGGCAAAGATATAACTTGGATTCAAACAGCGATTATAACGGCAAGCTCACGTTAATACAATCTGAATTGACAAACTTCGAACGCAAGTACACAACAGGCAGAAATTTTAAAATTACATTATCCAAAGAATCAAGTTCTATAGATATAAATAACGTTAAATTAATCGCTGGAGTTGACACAGATTCATTTAAAATAAACGGGCAGGATACGGTTAATATTCCTACAAGTGACGGTGGCAGACGGTAATGCTGCATTCGATTGCAGCTGAATGGAAAAGATTGACGATGAATTTGCGGAGGATGTTTCTGTTGAAACGAGCAAATCTTGTTGTAAGCTCAACAATAAAGTGACATTAGGCGGAAAGTCTGTAGCACAAAGACAGTGGCTTAAATCATTGCATTTGTGAAATGCCTGTCGGTGCACACAAAATACCAAAGGCAATGGCTAAATATGAGCGGTTGTTAAAAACGAAGTGCGGAAGTAGTGATGAAGACTTGTAACATACAAAAACTATTCACACAACAGAATATACAGGTAAATTGCAGAAGTGACATTTGTGCTGAAGTATCATCATCTGCAAGGTCAAATGGTAAAACGCGAAAATCGGTTAAAGGTAAATCAAAGGTCAGTTTGCAACAGAAGTGCAAAATGCGATGGCTGCTTCAGGAGAAAGCCGCGGTTGGTATGAAGTTGAACTGACGATTAATTTTGGGTTTTAAGCAACTTGACAGCAGGTGAGTATATGAAATTACGGCAGGATTTATGGGACACAATTAAGTGTGAAATTGATGGGCTTGAAACTAAAGTGATAAGACAGCGGTATTCGGTGACGATTCGGTGACAGTAGCTATCATCATTAACAGTTGAAAAAAGTGAACGCACAACTTAATGATAGCCTGCATGGTGGACAATAGGTGATTCTGCAATTTTGACAAAAACAGTTGAAGCACGCTTAACTTTCAATACATTGTCTGATTATCCGAAACATCAGAATGTTATAAGTGCATTTTATAACAGCCACAGTCAACAGAGACGTCAACACCGTTATATTGTTCTAAGAAGGGTTTGCCTTTCAACGATCCCATCGTCAGCCAGGTGTTATTTCGATAAGCGGTATGGGGACAAATGGAAATACATCTTCCAGCAAAAGATGAATTTAAGAGTATAATAACATTTATGGAGACATGTCAAAAGCTTAATGGGCATAAAGACGGAGGTTACACCAAACAGATGATACGGCTCAACTCAAGACAAGGTTGCTGACAAATGTATTTGAATTTCAAAGGTATGAGAACAAGCAGTTACAGTACCGCAATCGGTATATAATGAAAACAGAAACGATACC
>VOFK01004415.1_pt1 | contig 28701 bp, 36 predicted proteins | sample 5384121 | NCBI WGS metagenome assembly VOFK01 (sample SAMN12384730, study PRJNA508395) | human gut metagenome | isolation source: healthy gut J | host: Homo sapiens | reverse complement strand
TGAACAAATGGGACGCTGTGGAAAAGGACGACCGCACCATGAAGGAATATACCGATAAGCTCAAGGTGGATTTCAGCTTTATGAGCTATGTGCCGTTCCTGTTCATCAGCGCCAAGACCGGCCAGCGGGTGGATAAGATGTTCCCGCTCATCAACACGGTAGCGGCCAATGCCAGGCTGCGCATCCCCACCGGGCGCCTGAACGATCTCCTCAGCTATGCCACCGCCCGGGTGCAGCCGCCCAGCGATAAGGGCAAGCGGCTGAAGATCTACTACATGACGCAGGCAAGCACCCAGCCGCCCACCTTTGTCTGCTTCTGCAACAGTGCCGAGCTGTTCCATTTCAGTTATCAGCGGTATCTGGAAAACCAGATCCGGGAGACCTATGACCTGACCGGCACACCGATCCGGATGATGATAAGGGAAAGGGGCGACTGATATGCGAGAAAACCGCATCAACTGGCCTCAATTCTTCCGGCCGGTGTGTGTGCTGTGCATGGTGTGCGGCGGGCTGTGGCTGTGGTGGCAGATGAGCCTGACCGAAAACATGCTGGGGCGCATCACTGCCATTGCCGGCGGGGTGCTGTTCCTCCTGGGCGGGCTGTTTGGCCTGCTGGGGAAGCCCCGTGCCCTGGTGCCGCTATTGGATTTCCTGGCGCTGGCGGCCGCCCTTATTGCCCTGTGGAAGATAGGGCTGTGCTGGCAGGCCATTGCCGGGGTGGTGCTCAGCGCCCTGTATCTCATCTGCTGCAACGCCAGCACCGCCATAGGCGATGACGGCGACGCCAAGGAGCAGCCCGATTACAGCGAGCTGCACCCCTACTGGGAGAACATGGAGAAGGTAAAGCGGGAGTGGGAGCAGAATACATCCGCTAAGGCCAAAGAAAAAGAAGAAAATTAAACCTGCCGCCGGCGGGGCGCCGGACGGTGAGGGAAAATCGGAGGATGGCAAGGCGGCGGGCCGCGGGAAGGCTCTTGCCCGACGAAAGGCGGGCTGATGCCTTTCAAGGGCCGGCAACGCAGCCAGCGCCGGTTTTCACCGCCGGACGCCATGAGCCCCCGCCGGGGCGGGGATAGATAAACGAAAGGAGTTGTCACCATGAACACGATCGATTGCATCAAGAGCCGCCGCAGTGTGCGGAAATTCACCGAAGAAAAGGTACCCCATGAGGTACTGGAGCAGCTGGTGGAGCTGGCCCGGTGGGCCCCCAGCTGGAAGAACACCCAGATCGCCCGTTATGTGGCGGTGGAGGACAAGGCGCTGATAAACCGCATTGCCGAAGAGGCCACCATTCCCTGGAACGAAGGAATCATTAAAGGCGCGCCGGTGCTGATGGTGATGACCTATGTGGAAAAGCGCTGCGGCTACGAGCGGGACGGCAGCTTTAGCACCAGCAAGGGCGACCGCTGGCAGAACTTTGACTGCGGTATTGCGGCAGCGACCTTTGAGCTGGCAGCCCATGAGCTGGGGCTGGGCAGCGTGGTGCTGGGCATCTTTGAGGAAGAGAAGCTGCGCGAGCTGCTGGAGCTGCCGGAGGGCATGGGCGTAGCCTGCCTGATGCCGCTGGGCTATCCGGCGGAGGCGCCCGGCGCCCCCAAGCGCAAGGAAGTGGCGGAGCTGCTGACCATCAAGTAAAAATATCTCCCCTGCTGCCAAACGGCGGGGGAGGATTTTTATTTTTGGCCTGGCGGGAATACGGACCGCGAAATGGCTGTGAAAAGGGAAATTTCCCCTTGACAAGCCCAGTGCTACCCGTTATAATAATAGAGCTGTTCCATAGACAGCAGGCACGCATTGGCGTGTAAATGGTTTGCTGAACCGGCCTGCCGAGGAAATGAGCTACGATTGACTATGACTTTAACGGTTTCACCCGCTAAGGAAACAAAGATCGCTCTTTCCAAGGTATGTTGGAAAGAGCTTTTTTAGTTTTCCTTATATTACTTTGGGAGGTGAAACATTTTGCCTAACGCTAATGTTCTGAAACAGAAACAGGAGCAGGTTGCTGCTCTGGCAGAAAAGATGAAAAATTCCGCTGCCGGCGTGCTGGTCGATTACCGCGGCATCACCGTGGCCGATGACACCAAGCTGCGCCGCGAGCTGCGTGAAGCGGGCGTTGAGTACGCTGTTATCAAGAATAACATCCTGCGCCGCGCTGCCGAAGAGGCTGGCCTGGGCGAGCTGACCGCGCATATGTACGGTACCAGCGCCTTCGCTTATTCCCCCGAGGATCCCATCGCTGCCGCTAAGATCCTGAACAAGTTTGCCGAGTCCCACAAGGACAAGTTCGATATCCGCGCCGGCTATATGGACGGTAAGGTACTGGACGAGGCAGGCGTTATTGCTGTGGCCAAGCTGCCCGGCAAGCAGGAGCTGCTCACCATGCTGTGCATGGCCCTCAATGGCAACATCCGCGGCCTGGCCGTGGCTCTGGATGCCATCCGCGAGAAAAAGGAAGGCGAGGCTGCTTAATTAGCCGCCCGCGCACCGTTTCCCGCACATCCTTACAAAATATCTATTTAATAGGAGGATTCATATCATGGCTGATATCGCAAAATTTGTTGAAGAAATCAAAGGCCTGACCGTTATGGAGCTGGCCGACCTCGTTAAGGCGATCGAAGAGGAGTTCGGCGTTTCCGCTGCCGCTCCCGTTATGGTTGCTGGCCCCGCTGCCGGCGCTGCCGCTGCTGAGGAGAAGTCCGAGTTTGATGTTGTTCTGGCTGAGGCTGGTGCTTCCAAGATGGGCGTCATCAAGCTGGTCAAAGAGATCACCGGCCTGGGCCTGAAGGAAGCCAAGGAACTGGTAGACAACGCCCCCAAGACCGTTAAGGAAGGTCTCTCCAAGGCTGAGGCTGAGGAGATGAAGGCCAAGCTGGAAGAGGCTGGCGCTAAGGTTGAGCTGAAGTAATTTTCGCTTAAACTGCAATTCCCCGCAAAACTAAAAAAGCCAAACCAAAATACCAAGAAGCCGCCCCCGGGCAACCGGGGGCGGCTTCTTATGTTATGGCTTTGATTTTTAATCTGATTTTTCTGTCAAAGCGGCCTTTACAGCTCACAGCAGAGGTACACCGAGCCGGGCATGGGGTTATCATTGTACCGCTCGATCTCGTAGAAGCCCTCCCGCTTATAAAGAGTGATGGCCTCCGGCAGGAAGGGGAAGGTATCCAGTACCATCTGGCGGTAGCCGGCCACCCGGGCCTCCTGCATCAGCTGGTGCACCAGCGCCCGGGCAATGCCCTGGCCGCGGTATTCCGGGCGGACATACAGCCGCTTCATCTCGCAGCGGGTGTCATCCAGCGCCTTGAGCGCGGCGCAGCCCACCGGCGTGCTGCCCGTACACACCAGGTACAGCCGGCCGTGGGGCGGGGCGTATTTGCGGGCGGGGTGGGCCAGTTCATCCTCGTAGTGCTGCCGGGCCAGGTACCCCGCAAAGGCGGGATCCCCCGCCAGCACCATATTGGTGTATTCGGTAAAGAGTTCACGGATCTCCTCCTCCCGGGCATAGCCGGGCAGGATGCTCCATTCCATATTCATCATGTGATATTGCCTTCTTTCTGTAATGCGGGATCAATTCAGCTCCACCGGGACGGTGCTGCCATCGGTGAGGGTGACGCTGACACGATTGGGCAGGCAGATGGCCTGCTCCCCTTCCCGGGGACAGCCAGCCATTGTGGATGCAGACCTTATCGGGGCAATCGCTGCTGATAAAGGCGATGCGGTGGTTTTTTACCTCCAGCTGCACCTCCTTTGCCGTACTCCGCCAGCGAGATCACCTCATCCACCGCCTGCGGCAGATAGATGCCGCGCACCATTTGGCCGTCGATCCATATTTCCGCAGTGCAATCGGTGGTGCCGCCATGGGGCAGCAGCAGCCACAGGGCGCAGCCTATTACGGCCAGGGCCACCACTGCCCATAGGATGATCTTGGTTCTTTTTTCGTTTTGCTGCATGTTTTGCTCCTTTTATCGTATCCGGCGGATGACTGCCGACTGGCCCTCCAGCCGACGCTCCCCCGCCTGCCCGATGGTGAATACCGTTTCGCCGTACTTGGCGGCATCGGGCAGGGGCAGCGGCCCCTCCCCGGGATTGACGCAGATGATAAATTCACCGGTTTCATCCCGGCGGCGCCAGGCGGCCATACCAGCCGCGCACACCAGCGGCTCCAGTTCGCCGGCGGAAAGGGCACTGTTCCCGTTCCGGAGGGCGGCCATCTGCCGGATGCACTCCCGCAGGCCGGTGTCCTCCCGGCCCCAGGGGTAGGTGCCCCGGTTAAAGGGATCAGCGTAGCCCACCAGCCCGGCTTCATCGCCGTAGTAGAGGCAGGGCATGCCGGGCAGGGTCATGGTCATAAGGGTGCCCAGCATGAAAAGCTGCCGCCCCCGGTAGTACTGCGCCACCGTAAGGGTATTGTGAGCGCGCTGCCAATCGCGATCCCGGTGCTGCATGGGGGTGCCGCCCAGCGCGGTGATGGCCCGGGGAACATCGTGGCTGGAGAGGAGGTTCATCATCACATCCCAGCAGGGGCGGGGGTAGTGCTCCAGCAGCTCCCACAGCCGCAGCCGGAAGGCGGCGCCATCCCCCCGCAGCAGGAAATCCAGTATTGCCTGCCGCAGCGGGTAGTTCATCACGCTGTCCAGCTCATGGCCCATCAGGTATTGGCGGTGCTCACCGTAGGCTTCCTTGCAGCTGGCGTCCTCCCACACCTCCCCAATGATGAGGGCATCGGGCTTTTCGGCGCGGGCCGCCGCCCGAATCATTTTTACCAGCTCATCGGGGTATTCATCCACCACATCCAGCCGCCAGCCATCGGCGCCCAGCCGCAGCCAGTGCCGCACAATGCCGTTTTCTCCGCAGAGGAATTCCCGCCAGCTCTCGTCCCGGCTGTTGAGCTTGGGGAGACTCTGGAAGCCCCACCAGCTTTCGTACTGGTCGGCGTCGGCGTCCTTCCAGCAGTACCAGCTGCGGTAGGGGCTGCGCGGATCGCGGTAGGCGCCGCCGGGGCCGTAGCGGCCCTCTTTATTGAAGTACAGGCTGTCGCTGCCGGTGTGATTGAACACGCCGTCCAGGATGATTTTGATGCCGTGCTCATGGGCCCTTTGGCACAGGGTGATGAAATCCTGCTCGGTGCCCAGCAGCGGGTCGATGCGCAGGTAGTCGGCGGTATTATAGCGGTGGTTGCTGTGCGCTTCAAAGATGGGATTGAGATACAGGACCCCGACGCCCAAAGCGGCCAGCTCCGGCAGCTTTTCGGTGATGCCGGGGAGATCGCCGCCGAAATAATCATTGCAGCGAAACACGCCGTCGGCATCGGGGGTGCTTTGGGGCTCCTCCTGCCAGTCGCGGTGCATCCGCCGGTCGGCGGGGACGCCGGTTTTCTCTCTGCCGCTGTTATAGTAGCGGTCCGGGAAGATCTGATACATCACCTGCCCGGCGAATTTTCGCGGAATATCGTAGGCCTTATCGTAGACGGTAAGCTGCCACAGCTGCCCCTCGCCGTAATCGGCGCTGCCATCGGGCGCGCGGTGCAGCAGGGTGCCATCTGAAAGGCGGAAGCCATAATAATAAAGCCCCGGCTCCTGCGGGGTGTACCGCAGGGTAAAGGCATCGCCCTGCCGGCACAGAGGGGTATGCAGCAGGGGCTGCGGCTGCCCGGCCCGGTACAGCAGCAGGGAGGGCGTGCGGGGATCGCCCTGGGGCAGGGTAAAGCGCAGGGTCATTTCCTCCCCCGCCGCCACCGCGCCGAAGGGCGTTTTATGTTCCGCCAGCAGGCTGTTAAACATGGGTGTTGTCCTTTCGTGTGGAGATAAATCTGCGCCCCCTCCCTGGGGAGGGGGTTGGGGGGTGGGGCGGGTCGCGGGGGGTGGGGCGCGGGACTGCGACCCGCCGAAAGATGAGCCGCTGACCCATGGTTATGGTTAGCGGGGCTATTGGTTTGCAGGAAAATGGAGGGCGTTCCCCTCCCCCGAAGCGGGGGAGGTTGGGAGGGGGCAAATGTGTCACAGACACCTTTTAAGCCCATCTGCGTGCAGTATGGATTTGGATGTTTCGTAACCGAAAAATCTGAATCCGTATCCAGCGCAGCAGGGCGACCGGGTTTTCAGGGCGCAGCCCTGAATGACTTTTGGTTACTTTTCTTCACAGAAAAGTAACGCCTCGCCGGCAGGCGTACAAATTAGAACCTTTTGTAAAACTTGCCCCGCCGATAGGCGAGTAGAAATTGTGATTGAAACCCGCTTCGCGGGGGATGGGGCGCGGGACTGCGACTGGCCGAGGACGCGCCCCCGCCGCAGGCGTGCTTAATCGAGGTGCCAGATCTCCCGTGCGTAGTCGTGGATGGCGCGGTCGGCGCAGAAGATGCCCGCGCCGGCGATATTGGCCAAGCTCATGCGCTGCCAGCGCAGCGGGTCATTGTAGTAGAGCTCCGCCGCGCGGTCATCCGCCGCCGAGTAGCTCTCAAAATCCGCGGCCGCCATATACTGATCCACAGTGCGCAGGTGGTTGGCCAGCATCCAGAAGCTCTCGGGGCTATCCTGCCGCTCCATAAATTCCAGCAGCCGCTGCAGCTCGCCGCTGCGGGCAATGGCATCGGCGGGACGGTAGCCGCGCTGCTTCATCTCCTCCACCTCCGGGGTGCTCATGCCAAAGATGAGGATATTCTCCGGGCCTACCTGCTCGGCGATCTCCACATTGGCGCCATCCATGGTGCCCAGGGTGATGGCACCGTTCTGCATCAGCTTCATATTGCCGGTGCCGGAGGCCTCGGTCCCGGCCAGGGAGATCTGCTCGCTGACCTCGCTGGCGGGCATCAGCCGCTCGCTCATGGAAACATTGTATTCCTCCAGGTAGACGATCTTCAGCCGGCCGCGTACATCGGGGTCGGCATCGATCATGGCACCCAGGTCATTGATAAAGCGGATGATCTTTTTGGCCAGGTCATAGCCGGGGGCCGCCTTGGCGCCAAAGAGATAGGTGCGGGGCTTAAACTCAGCATCGGGGTTCGCCTTGATATCCAGGTAGTGCTTGAGGATCTGCAGGGCATTGAGGTGCTGGCGCTTATATTCATGCAGACGCTTGACCTGCACATAGAACAGCGAATCGGGATTGACGGTGATGCCGCGCTCGGTTTGCAGGTAGCGGGCAAAATCCGCCTTGTTCTGCCGCTTCAGCTCGCCCAGCTCCCGCAGGCTTGCCTCATCATCCAGGTAGGCGCGCAGGCCGGTCAGCAGATCGAAATTGTGCAGATATTCCTCCCCAATGCGGTCGCGGATATAGCGGTCCAGGCGGGGATTGGACTGCATGAGCCAGCGGCGGCTGGCGATGCCGTTGGTGACATTGCCGAACTTCTCCGGCATCAGGCGGTAGAACTCATGGAACACATCATCCTTGATGATCTGGCTGTGCAGCTTGGAAACGCCATTGACATAGTGGCCGCCCACCACGCACAGGTTGGCCATATGCACCTTGCCGTCCCGCAGGATCTGCATCTTTCCACCTCGGCGTTATCACAGCGGAATTCCTCCCGCATACGGATATTCCAGCGGCGGTCGATCTCCTGCACGATCTGATAGATACGGGGCAGCAGCTCCCGGAACAGGGTGATATCCCACTTTTCCAGTGCCTCCGCCATGACGGTATGGTTGGTGTAGGCAAAGGTCTGCTCGGTGATCTCCCAGCTCTTTTCCCAGCTGTAGCCGCAGTCGTCCATCAGAATGCGCATCAGCTCCGGGATGGCCAGGGTGGGGTGGGTATCGTTCAGCTGGATGGCATTGAGCTCGGCAAAGCTATCCATGGTGCCGTAGCGCTCCATATGGGTGCGGGTGATCTCCGCCAGGGAGGCGCACACCAGGAAATACTGCTGGCGCAGGCGCAGCTGCTTGCCCTCCTGGTGGTTATCATTGGGGTACAGGATCTTGCTGATGGTCTCGGCGCGGGCGGTCTTGCGGAAGGCGCCCAGGTAATCGCCGTTATTGAAGCACTCCATATCGATGCCGGGGCTCTTGGCCTTCCACAGGCGCAGCACGCTCACGGCCTCGGTATCATAGCCGGAAACATACATATTGTAGGGCACGGCCAGCACCGTTTCGTAATCAATATACTGCTGCATCAGGTGGCCCTGGTCCCAGTGCTCCTCCAGCCGCCCGCCGAATTTGACCTCCACGGCGTGCTCCTCATTGGGGCGCAGCCATACCTCGCCGCCGGGCAGCCAGTAATCGGGCAGCTCAGTCTGGGCGCCATTCACCAGCTTCTGCTTAAAGATGCCGTACTCGTACAGGATGGAGTAGCCGGTGCCGTAGTAACCATCGGTGGCCATGCCATCCAGGTAGCAGGCAGCCAGGCGGCCCAGGCCGCCATTGCCGAGACCTGGGTCAGGCTCGCAGGCAAAGAGCCGCTCCGGTGTGGTGCCAAAGGCGGTCAGCGCCTCGGTAAAGGGCTCCACCAGCCCCAGGTTATACAGGCTGTTTTTCAGGCTCTTGCCCATCAGGAATTCCATAGAAAGATAGTGGATGCGCTTTTTGCGTTCGGCGGTGGTCTTGGCGCGGTGGGCACGGCGTTTTTCCACCATCAGGTCGCGCAGTACCAGGGCCGCGGCCTTATACAGCTGGTCATCGCTGGCCAGCTGGGGCTTTACCTCCATCAGGTACTCCAGTTTATTTTCCATCGCCAGACGGATCTGTTCAGCAGTCATATCGGTATCTCTCCTTTGGTGTGAGAATAGAGTTTTCACCAAGCTTATTATACCTATTTTTTCGGTTTTTTCAACCGCTCCATTGTAAAGTTTGTTATTTTTCCATCAATACAGTTTTTCTCTTTGCAGGCTCGGCTTTTTGCGCTATAATGGAGGCATAGAAATACCTTAGGAGGAGAGTTATGAGCCGCTACAAGATCAATATTATGGAGCACCAGTATTATATCAATACCGACCGTGACCCTGCCTGGGTAAAAATGCTTCAGGAGCGCCTCAACGGGCAGATCGATGAGATCCGGGAGGGGTGCCCCAATCTTTCCGCCTTTGATACCTTTGCCCTGCTGACCATGAACCTGATGGATCAGCTGGCCAAAAGCGAGGAGGCCGCCGCCAACCTGCGCCAGCAGCTGACCAACTACCTGCGGGAAAGCAGCGCCGTGCGTGCCCCCGGCGACGACTACCGCCGGGCCGGACAGATGGACTTCCGGGACTATGACGAGAATGACGAGGAATTTTGAGCGAAATGGAAAAACACGCTGAAATACTGGCGCCTGCGGGCGGCGAGGCGCAGCTGCGCGCCGCCGTCCTGTGCGGCGCCGATGCCGTTTATTTGGGGCTGCGCGGCTTTAATGCACGCGCGGGCGCCGAAAACTTTGACGAAAACACCCTGCCGCAGACCGTTGGCTGGTGCCATGCCCGCGGGGTAAGGGTCTATGTAACGCTGAACACCCTGGTGACCGACCGGGAGCTGCCCCAGTGGCTCCATTCCCTGGATGCGGTAGCCGCAGCCGGGGTGGATGGCGTGCTGGTGCAGGATCTGGGCCTGGCTAAAATCATCCGGCAGCGGTACCCCACCCTGCCGCTGCACGCCAGCACCCAAATGACCATCCACAACCTGGCGGGCGCCCGCCTGCTGGAGGAAATGGGCTTTGCCCAGGTGGTGCTGGCCCGGGAGCTTTCCAAGGAGGAGATCGCCGCCATCTGCGCCGGGACAAGCATGCGGTGCGAGGTCTTTGTGCACGGGGCGCTGTGCATGAGCGTTTCCGGGCAGTGTTACCTCAGCAGCGTGCTGGGGGAGCGCAGCGGCAACCGCGGGCGCTGCGCCCAGCCCTGCCGGCTGGACTTTAAGAGCCACGGCCGGGGCTATGCCCTTTCGCTGAAGGACCTGACCCTGACCGACCGCCTGCGGGAGCTGGAGGCGCTGGGGGTGGCCAGCTTTAAGATAGAGGGCCGTCTGAAGCGCCCCGAATATGTGGCCGCCGCCGTGACCGCCTGCCGCCAGTCCCTGGCCGGAGAAGTGCCCGATCTGGAAACGCTGCAGTCGGTATTCAGCCGCAGCGGCTTTACCGACGGCTACTACACCGCCCGACGGGACCTTACCATGTTCGGCACCCGCACCAGGGAGGATGCCGCCGCGGCCGCCGCGGTGCTGGGGAAGCTCTCCGCCCTGACCCGCAATGAAGTGGGCCGCCTGCCGGTGGATATGGTGCTGACGATGGCCCCCCGGAGAGCCGGCGACCCTGGCCGTGACCGACGGCACCCACAGGGTGGAGGTCGCCGGCGAGGTACCGCAGACAGCCCTGACCCGCCCCACCGATGAGGAGCTGGCCCGCCGGGCCCTGGAAAAGTGCGGCGGTACGCCATTCTATCTGCAAAACCTGACCTGTCATATCGGGGAGGGGCTGATGCTGCCCCTTTCCGCCCTCAATCGCCTGCGCGCGGCCGCGCTGACTGCCCTGGCCGAAGCCCGCAGCGTGGTGGTGCCCTACCCGCAGGCCCCTGCCGCGGCCGGAGAGCCGGCCGGTAGGGCGCGCCCTGCAGGCGCGCCCCGGCTGGGCTGCCGCCTGGCGGCGGCAGCCCAGATGACCCCCGCCATCCGGCGGGGGGGCGGCCGGCTCTCCCTGCCGCTGCACGAGCTGGCCGAGCGCCCGGAGCTGCTGGAAACCGGCGCGGAGCGCTGGGTGGCCGAGCTGCCGGCATTCTGCGCCCCGCAGCAGGAGGAAGCCGTGATGCGCGCCCTGCGCAAATTGAAGGAACAGGGCCTCACCGCTGCCCTTTGCGGCAACCTCGGTTCCCTGCTGATGGCCCGGGAGGCCGGGCTGCGGATTATCGGGGATTACGGGCTCAATATCATCAATTCCCCGGCGGCGCAGCAGGCCGCGGCGCTGGGCTGCGATGAGATCACCCTTTCCTTCGAGTGCGAGCGCAATGCCGCCCGGAATATCCATAGCCCCGTCCCCATCGGTGTCATCGCCTACGGCCGCCTGCCGCTTATGCTGCTGCGCAATTGCCCCGGCAAAACCGCCGCGGGCTGCGGGGACTGCCGCGGCATCAATCACATCACCGACCGCCGGGGAGAAGATTTCCCGCTGCAATGCCAGAACCGCCAGTACACCCACCTGCTCAATCCCCGGCCGCTGTTCCTCAGCGACCGCCTGCCGGAATGGGATTTCTGTGATTTTCTCACCCTGCGCTTCACCACCGAAACCCCCGCCGAATGCGATGCCATCCTGGAGATGTACCAGACCGGCGCCGCCCCGGCCGGGCCCTTCACCCGGGGGCTGTACTACCGCACATTAAAATAAGGGCATCGGTAAAAAGCAGCAACCGCTCATTTCGATAAACCATTCTCATATTATTTCTTCAGGAGGCCCTTATGCCCAAAATCCGCATTCGCTATCTCAGCGATAAAATCGAAAAGCTCCGCTACATTGATGGCAAAAGCGACTGGATCGACCTGCGCGCCGCCGAAACGGTGGAGCTGAAAGCCGGTGAATCCCGCTACATCCCCCTGGGCGTTGCCATGGTGCTGCCCCAGGGGTACGAAGCCCATGTCCTCCCCCGCAGCTCCACCTTCCGCAATTACGGCATTCTCATGTCCAATTCCATGGGCGTAGTGGATGAAAGCTACTGCGGCGATGAGGATGAGTGGAAGATGCCGGTCTATGCCACCCGCGATTGCCGCATCGAAGCGAACGACCGCATTGCCCAGTTCCGCATCATAGAGCATCAGCCCGCTATCGAATTTGAGGAGTGCGAATCCCTAGGCAACCCCTCCCGCGGCGGCTTTGGCTCCACCGGAAGGCAGTGATCCTTATGAAGAAGAAAAACAGCCAAATGTCCTCCTCGCTGGCCGTCGGCATCCTGCTGGCGCTGGCCGGGGGCTTTATGGATGCTTACAGCTACATGGCCCGGGGCCATGTCTTTGCCAATGCCCAAACCGGCAATATTCTGCTGTTCGCCGTCGCCATCTCGGAGGGCCGCCCGGCCGATAGCCTGCGGTATCTGCTGCCGGTGGTCAGCTTTGCCTTGGGCATTGCCCTGGCCGCCGCTATGCGCACCCGCTTTGGCCACATGAGCCGCCTGCACTGGCGGCAGCTCACCCTCCTTGTCGAAATTCTGATCCTCTTCGGGGTCAGCTTTTTCCCGGCAGGACAGCATCTTTGGGCCAATAGCCTCACCTCGCTGGCCTGCGGCATCCAGGTGCAGGCCTTCCGCAAGATAGAGGGCAACGGCATTGCCACCACCATGTGCATCGGCAACCTGCGGGCCGGGGTGCAGGCCCTGCATGAATATCACATCGCCCATGACCGGGAGGAGCTGCGCCGCGGGGCGCTCTATTTCGGCGTCATCCTCTTTTTTGCGCTGGGGGCCGTGGCCGGCAATCTGGCCGTGGGCCGCTGGGGGCTTTCCGCCATCCGGTGGGATTGCCTGCTGCTGGTGCTGCCCCTTTTGATGATGCTCTCCAAGCCTGATGAATCCAAGGAGGAAACCAAATGAAAGTTTTAGTCGCCGTCGATTTGCAGAATGACTTTATCAATGGCGCCCTGGGCACCGCCGAAGCGGCCGCCATGCTGCCCCGGGCCGAGCGGAAGATCCGCTCCTTTGAGGGGCTGGTGCTCTTTACCCGGGATACCCACACTGAAGACTACCTGAACACCCGCGAGGGCAAGGCACTGCCGGTCCCCCACTGCATCCGCGGCAGCCACGGCTGGCAGCTGGCCGCCCGGCTGCTGCCCTACGCCAGCGAGGTCATTGATAAGCCCACCTTTGGCAGCACCGCCCTGGGAGAGCGCCTGCGCGCCCTGAATGAGGATGCCCCCATTGAATCTATCACCCTCATCGGACTCTGCACCGATATCTGCGTCATCAGCAACGCCCTGCTGCTGCGGGCTTACCTGCCGGAAGTTCCCATCCTGGTGGATGCCGCCTGCTGCGCCGGGGTCACCCCGGAAAGCCACCGCACGGCGCTGGCTGCCATGCGCGCCTGCCAGATCATCATTGAAAACGAACCGTCTGTATAAGTTCCCGCCGGGAGCGGGGGCGCCGCAGGCAAGCCGCCCGCCGGGCGGCTTCAGCGGTCGCAGACCGCTGGCTCCGGCCTCCGGCCGGAGCGCCTGCGGCGCCCTGCCCTTCCGCACCGTCCTACTCTCCCCATACCGCCGGCTTTGTCCCTCCAGGGCGCGGCCCTCTTTTCCCCCTGCACAATCCACCAAAGGAGACCCCCCATGAAAGAACTCATCCTTGCCAGCTCCAGCCCCCGCCGCCGGGAGCTTCTCTCCATCATCACCCGCCGCTTTACCGTGCAGACCAGCGACTGCGATGAAGCCATCGCCCCCGGCACCGGCCCCGTAGATGCCGTCCGGGAGCTTTCCCTGCGCAAAGCCCGGGCCGTATGGGCACAGCAGCCCGATCAACGGGACCTCGCCGTCATTGGCAGCGATACCGTCGTCTATATCGATGGTGAGATCCTGGGCAAGCCCCACAGCCACGGGGAGGCCGCCGCCATGATCTCCCGCCTGGCCGGCCGCAGCCATACCGTCTGCACCGGGGTCACCGTCATCACCGCGGAGGAGACCCGCACCTTCCACGAAACCACCGAGGTCCACTTCTACCCCCTCACCCCACAGGAGGTGGCATGGTACTGCTCGTTGGAGGAGCCCTACGATAAGGCCGGGGCCTACGGCATTCAGGCAGCCGGGGCGCTGCTGGTGCAGGGCCTCACCGGCGATTACTTCAATGTGATGGGCTTGCCCATCGCCGCCCTGGCCCGCACCCTGCGGGAGATGGGCGTCACCGAAGCCCTTTCGGAAAATTGAATCCGCGCATAGAAACCGGCTCCCGCCCATCTGGGCAGGAGCCGTCTTTTTTATCCTCTTATCTTGCTTCCAGCGTTTCCGCGTCCACCGTTTCGGGGGTAGATAGCTTCTCGCCGTACTGCTCGGCCATATACTCCCGCAGCAGCGGCTGGCGGCGCGCTTCCTCCAGCGGCAGGAACATCGGCAGCCCGTAGGTCTTGGTACCGTCCGCCGCAGTGCGCACAAAGCTGAGGTACAGACAGTCATCGCTGCCGGTATTGGGGTAGGTCCAATCCGCCAGCGCCAGCAGCGGCTCGGCCTCCTCCCTGCTCAGCAGGATCCCCGCTTCGTACGCAGCCTGGCTGAAAATCTCAGTCTCCACACCGTACCACAGCGGAAGGATGACCCGGCCGGTGCCCACTACATCACAGCCCCAGGCGGTGACGAACATGCTGTCCCACTCGGCAGGGATCAGATAGCCTTCCAGGCCCCACTCCTGCAAAAGCTCCAGCGTGTGGGTGTAGCTCTCCCCCACCGGCACCGTAAAGCTGCTGTAAAAGTCCTTTTCCGCCGGCTGGTGGCTGTACTTTTCGTCCAGCTCACTTTCCAGGTAGAGGTAGCACACCGTCCTTCTCTCCTGGTCGTAGTAATCCATCGCCTTTTCCGCCAGCATATCCAGCCGCAGGGCCGCCACCAGCGCCGCCGTGTCATAATCCGTTTCGGTCAGCGCGGTTTTATGAAAGCCGGTCGCATCGCACAGGTCTATCTCCCGGTAGGGGCTTTCCTCCGCCACCCAGTAGTACAGCGGGTTGGTCCTGCTCTGGAATTCTGGCGTATCCTCCAACGCGGCATAGGCCGCCAGCAGGGCATCACCGCCGTAGGCATGGTACACCCGCTTCATCACCCGGCCGTCGTTAAAGGTGTATTCCAGCTCTATTCTGCCCATATAGTTTTCACCGCTCACCCCGTTCTGGTCGCTTTCGGTCAGCAGGCGGTGCAGCGCCGTGGCTGCTTTCAGCGCCTCGGGGCCCCGTAGCGTCACATCACCGATGCTGTCGTAGCTGTAGTAGATGGCGTGATTCTCTCCCTCGTAGCTATGCTGCCGTTCGGCCTCGTTCAGGTAAACATTATTGTACCGTCCGCGGTAATCCAGCGTCACGCTGGCCAACCGTTCGGCGGCCGGCACCCTTTTCTCAAAGCCCAGTCCCCCGGTAAAGAGAATCCCGGCATACAGCACCGTCACAGCCGCCATGGCCGCGCCCATCATAATGCTTCCCCGCTTCATGCCCTTAAAGCCTCGGCCCAGGATCAGCTCCACAAAGAAGTACACCGCCAGGGCAAAAACGGCGATCCACAGCAGCAGGGTACCCCGGCTGTCCGCCCCGGAGATCATCCCAAACAGCGTCCCGAAGCCCAGACCCCCCACAAAGGTAGCGATGAACCGGAACACCCCGGCTGCCAGGCCCTCGCGGCAGCGGCTCTCGGCGCGCTCGCTGGGGCGGCGGGTATACAGCCGCACGGCAGCCCACAGCAGCAGCACCCCGGCCGCCAGCCAAATGGCCATTGCCGCGTACAGCCACTCACCGTAGGTGGTGTAGCTGCCTATCATGGTCAGCACCGGCGTCAGCACACAAAAGATCTGCCACTTCATATCGTAGTTCCAGCCGGCAAGGTAGCTTTGGCACATCACGGTATGGGTCAGGCACAGTACCGGCAGCGCCGCCAGGAATACCCCGGAGAACAAAAAGGTATCAAAGGTGGAGCCCACCTGCGTGGCCGCCAGGTACACCATAACGATAATGGCAAAGGCCGTGACATACCAGCCCAGCAGGTCCAGCGCGATGGCCCCCAGGTGGAAGGCCGCTCGGTCGGGCGTCATGCCGTGCCGGATGCCGGCCAAAGCAGAGGTCAGCAGGGTATTGGCGGTCATAGGCAGCGCCACGGTCAAAAAGTTGGCCAGCACATGGCCCAGCAGCAGCTGCCCGCGGGTGACCGGCAGGCTGTGGTAAAGATCCACCGCCCGGCGGTTGTGCATATAGCCCACCCCGGAAAGCGCCAGGATAAAGCTGCCCGCCAGCCACAGCAGACATACCGTCCCCACCGCTATGCCCACATACAGGCCGCCCCGGTCGGCCGTGCTGATATTCTCATACACCCACTGTCCCTTTTCTTCCCACCGGCGGAACATCGCCAGCAGGTACGGCAGCGGAATGCCGATGAACCCGATGAGCGCCAGGTACACCATATTGGGGATATTTTTCTTCAAAAGCCCGCGCAGCAGACTGCCAAAGCGGTCAGGAGAGGATGTTGCTGTAATCATAACCCGCCGCCTCCATTTCTCCGATGAATACTTCCTCCAGCGTCATGGGCAGCGCCTCCGCAAAAAGCGGCCGCCGCGCCTCCAGCACGGCCAGGGTGTCCTCCGCGGTGCCCCGCACCAGCAGGCTCACCAGCTTGCCGCGTTCCTTTTTATCTAGGATGGCAAGCCCCTGTCGCCGCCCAGTCCACCGGGTGGTCATAGGCCGCCTGCACCCGGCAGAAGCCCAGCTTCAGCACATCCAGGTCTTTCTCAAACAGCAGCCGCCCGGCGGAAAGCAGTCCCACCTGGTCGCACAGGTCCTCCAGCTCCCGCAGGTTGTGGCTGCTTATCATCACGGTGGCGCCCCGCTCCGCTATCTCCTCGGCCAGCAGCTTTTTCACCATCAGCCGTATCACCGGGTCCAGCCCGTCAAAGGCCTCATCCAGCAGCAGGTAATCGGCATGGCAGCACAGCGCCGCCAAAAGCGCCGCCTGCCGCCGCATCCCCTTGCTGAAGGTGGAAAGGGGCTGATCGGTTTGCAGCGGAAAGCACCCGCAAAGGGTGTGGTAGGTTTCCATGGAAAAGCCGGAATACAGCCCCCGGTAGAAGCTTGCCAGGTCCTCCACGGTGCTCTTGGGCGGGAAATACAGGTCATCGCTGAGATACAAAATGCGATCCTTCGCCGCGATGTTCTCAAAGATATCCTCACCCTCCAGCGTCACCCGGCCGCCATCGGGGCGGTACACCCCGCACATCAGCCGCATCAGCGTGGATTTTCCGCTGCCGTTGGGCCCCACCAGTCCATATATGCATCCCCGCCGGATCTCGGTATTCAGCCCATCCAGCGCGGTTTTATCCTCAAACCTTTTTACCAGGTTTTCTGCTCTTAACATCACTCGTTCCCTCCGTAGCATCGCTCCACCAGCGCTTCGGCCGTGGTTTTCTCCACACCGGCCAGCCGGGCCTGCCGCAGCGCTTCCCGCAGCTCGGCTTCGGCTCTTCGGCAGGTCGCTTCGGCGGCGTTTTCTTCCCCGCCCACAAAGCAGCCCTTGCCCCCCACCGTGTAAATGACCCCCTCGCTCTCCAGCTCCTGGTAGGCCTTCTGGATGGTATTGGGGTTCAGGCCCGTTTCGGCGGCCAGGGCACGCACACTGGGCAGCCGGCTCTCCGGGGGGAATACCCCCATGACGATCAGCCCGGTCATCTGCTCCTTGATCTGCTGATATACCGGTATCCGGCTGGTCGGGTCCAGTTGGATCATGGCTCTCACTTCCTTCTCTCACTTCGTTGATCTCCCGGCTTTGTGGGGGCTCTCCCCCGCAGGCTTCCTGCAGCCCGCCGGTCCCCACCGCGCCCCGCAGTCTCCGGCCTCCGGCCGGAGTGCCCGCCCGGCCCCTGCGGGCCGGGCGGGCCTGCCGGGGCGGGGGCCCCGAGGCGCGGCTTGCCGGGCTGCTGCGTATTTTCATCCCGCCTCACTCACGCCGAGCGGATCATCACGCTCTCCCGGAACAGCGGCATCATCATGTAGCCCTTCGCCTTCAGCGTATCAATGATATCTGGCAGGGCCTCCAGGGTGGCGGCACTGTAATCGTGCATCAGCATCACTACTATCTTCTGCTCCCCCACCGAGGAGACCGCGTTCTGATAGGCCTTTTCGGTGGTCAGTACCCCCGGCAGGCCGTCGCCGGTGTAGCAGTTCCAGTCCACATAGCCCAGGCCGTCGGCCGCCAGCGCCGCCGCGATGGCCTGTTTTTTGTTCCCGGCCGTAGGGCTCCCTCCAGGAAACCGGTAGATCTCCGGGGTAACGCCCACCGTTTCGGTCAGCCACTTCTGCTGGTCCCGTATCTCCTTGATGCAGCTGTCGGCACTTTGGTACACCGCCTTTATTTTGTGGGAATAGCTGTGGTTGGCCAAGGTGTGGCCCTCCCGTATCTCCCGCTGGATCTGCGCCACATGGTCCGGCCGGTGCCGCAGGAAGAAGGTGGCGTGCACCCCCTTCTCCTTCAGGATATCCAGTATCGCGTCGGTAGTGTTGTCGTACGGCCCATCATCAAAGGTCAGGTAAGCGATTCTCTTATCGCTCTCCCCAGCCCTTATCTGCCGCTCCAGCTCTCCCAGCAGCCGGAAGCCCTCGTCCTTCTGCTTTTGTATCGCCTCCGGCAGAGCCTTCTGCTCCGCGGTCTCGGTACGCAGGGCCTCCACCTGGGCGGTCAGTCCCTCATTCTCCGCCGTGATCGTCTCCAGCTCCTGCCGCATGGTGTCCAGCCGCCCACCATCCGGGTCGATCATCCGCAGGCCGCCCGCCACCGCCGCCACCACCATCAGCACCGTTATCAGTCCCGGCAGCAAAGCGCTTTTCTTCTGTTTTACTTTCACTTTGGTTTCCTCCCTCAGCCGGCCAGTGTCGCCTCCAGACTCTCTTTCCATACCTTCCAGCTTTGCAGTGTCTCATTGGCATCGCCGTTCTGCTCCTGCAGTTCATTCAGCTCGCCCTCCAGCGCCGTTTTTTCCTCCAGCAGCGCCTGTTGCAGCTCCCTGGCACTTTCATATTCACTTTGCAGGGCACTCAGTTCTCGTTTTTCCTGCCACCAGCCAGCCATGCCCCAGTACCCCACCGCCAAGATGGCCAGCACCAGCGCCACTGCCGCGATCGTCCGTTTCATTGGTTTCTCTCCTTTGTTTTCTGTTTTCTCGTTCCCGCGTCTTAACTGTATTAGTACAGATAGTACAGTTTCATCTTATCATGCCGCCCCTCCCCTGTCAATGAACATTCCGTAAATTGTCGAAGCCCTGCGGGGCCAGTTTTTTCCGCCTGCCGGCGGGATTCCCTCTCGGAAAAATATAGTCCCGCACCCGCGCACCGCGACCCCCTTTATACCAAATTTCATCTTGCCTTCGGCGGCGCGGAGCCTTTTGCAAAGGCATAGTAAGCACCGCTCGCCGCGGAGGCGTTCCTTTTGTGCGTACAAAAGGAACCAAAATACGGTCAAGGGGGACAGCTTCCCCCTTGACGAACCCCTTTCTGTCGCTTGCAGTGCTGGATACGAACGATGCTAAAGCATCGTCCGTACTGCGCACAGATACGCTCCCAAGGTAGCCGCAGGCGCATTTGCCCCCTCCCCGTCCCCCTCCCCCGTAGCGGGGGAGGGGCCGTCTGGGCAAATAGCTGCTTATTCAGGTCTTAGGCTCGGCAGCGTGACTTTCTGCGCCTCACTCCTCGGCCAATCGCAGTCCTTGCCGCCTTGCGGTGCCCGAAAAAATCTTCGCGCTGCTCGCTTGCTCGATTTTTTCGACCGCTACGGGTGCTCCGCCTCGCTGCATCCGCCACTGGCGGTGCTCGGCTCCGCATCCCCATCCGCCGCGACCCCCTCTCCCTCCAAAATCGCGCAACAAATCCCAGTGTTCTTCCCCAGTAAAATCCACTATTTATGTAATATCCACCCATCAATCCCCAGTCCTGTAAATTTTTCATTAAAAAAAGTGAAATATTAACCTCTCACATGCAAAAAAGGCTCGATTTGCAGGGATTAGTGAAAGGACTTTTCTCGCCGGCAAAAAATCTTTTCGCGTCGGCCTCTCTCCCCGAACAATAAATCGAGAGCCTTTCGGCCCCACCGGTCAAACAGGGGCGCCGGTCTATAATTTCTCAGCAGACCTCATCGGGCAATTTGGGGGTCTGCCTTAAGCGGGAACCTGCCTCCCAACAGTACCTTGAAAAAAGAATATTTCCTGATGGCTTGCCTAAATGCCCCGCGGGTGGTAATCTTGTAGAAGAAAACCGCCAACTGCAAGGAGAGCAAAATGAACCGTCACCTTTACGATGAAGAAGCCCTGATGAAAGATTACCCGCTGGCCGCCCGTACCACCCACCCGGAGGGGACCGTTATCCCCGTCGGTTCCGCCGCCATCGGCGGGGAGAATCTGACCCTCATTGCCGGGCCGTGCGCCGTGGAAAGCCGGGAGCAGCTGTTTGCCACCGCGGCCGCGGTAAAGGCCGCCGGGGCCACCATCCTGCGGGGCGGCACCTATAAGCCCCGCACCTCCCCCTATGCCTTTGCCGGCCTGGGCGAGGAAGGCCTGCGCCTTCTGGCGGAAGCCGGCCGGGAATTTCAGCTCCCCACCGTCAGTGAAATCACCGATGCCGCCCTTTTGCCCCAGTTTGAGGAAATCGATATTTTGCAGGTGGGGGCCCGCAATATGCAGAATTATACCCTTTTGCAGACACTGGGCCGCCAGCCCAAACCCGTCCTGCTAAAACGCGGGCTGGCCGCCACCTACGAAGAATGGCTTGCCTCGGCCGAATACATCCTGCGGGAGGGAAATCCCCATGTCATTCTCTGTGAACGGGGCATCCGCAGCTACCAAAGCGGCACCCGCGCCACCCTGGATCTGGCCGCCATTCCGGTGATGCAGGGTCTTACCCACCTGCCGGTGCTGGTGGATCCCAGTCATGCCTCCGGGGCCGCCGGCTGGATCCCGGCGCTGGGCCGGGCCGCTATAGCCGCCGGCGCCGGTGGTCTGATGGTGGAAGTCCACACAAATCCCGCCCAGGCCCTCAGCGATGGGGAGCAAGCCCTGCTTCCGCAGGATTTTGCCCGCCTGGCCGCCGATGCCCGCAAAATCTGGGGGCTTTTGCACCCCTAAATCAAAGCTTCTTTTCTCTGAAGAAAAGTTGGGCCCCGGCGGCGAGCCGTACTGGCTGTCACCTTCCGGTGACTCCGCGCCGCCGAAGGCAAGATGAAATTATGTCATAATACCTGCCGCGGCAGAGGAAAAGAAAGGAGCCCGGCCTATGGAGATTACGATTTGCCCGGGGAAGGCCCCCCGGCGGGCGGCGGTGCCGCTTTCCAAATCCGAAGGGCACCGGGCCCTTATTCTGGCGGCGATGGCCCAGGGGGAAACCCTTTTGCCGCGGCTGCCCGCTTCCGGCGATCTGCTGGCCACCATGGACTGCCTGCGGCAGATGGGAACCAGCTTTACCGAGCGGGAAAACAGCCTGCTGGTCACCCCGATTGCGGGGCCTCCCGCCGCACCCCTCCGGCTGGACTGCCGGGAAAGCGGCAGCACCCTGCGCTTTTTGCTGCCGGTGGCGGCTGCCCTGGGCCTGCGGGCCATATTTACCGGGCGGGGCCGGCTGCCCCAGCGCCCGGTGGAGGCCCTTTTGGCCGCTTTGCAGCGGAACGGCATCACCGCCGAGGTGCGGCAGCACCCCTGGGAGATCGAGCTTGCCGGGCGGCTGACCCCCGGCGCTTTTTCCCTGCCGGGGAATGTCAGCTCCCAGTATGTTTCCGGACTGATGCTGGCGCTGCCCCTTTTGACCGGGCCCAGTGAGATCCGTTTGACGGGGGCTCTGGAATCGGCCGGCTATGCCGGGATGACCGAGGAAATGCTGCGGCGCTTCGGCCTCGAACTCGAAAAAATCCCCATGGGGTGGCGCATCCCCGGCGGGATGAAATACCAAAGCCCCGGCCGCCTGGCCCTGGGCGGAGATTGGAGCCACGCGGCCTTTTGGCTGGCGGCAGGCTGCCTGGCCGGGCCGGTAACGGTGACCGTTCTGGAGCCCGAAAGCACCCAGCCCGACCGGGTCATTCTTCCGCTGCTGCGGCAAATGGGCGCCCGGATCGAGCTTTCCCCGGAAGGGATAACGGCCTATCCCAGCCGGTTGACGGGGACGGCCGTTGATGTCAGCGGCTGTCCCGATCTGCTGCCGCCGCTGGCGGCGGCGATGGCCTTTGCCAAAGGGGAAAGCCGCCTGACCGGTGCGGCCCGCCTGCGGCTCAAGGAAAGCGATCGTCTGGCCGGGATGGCCGGGCTGCTGCGGGCGCTGGGGGGCCGGGTGGAAGAGGAACCGGATGGGCTGCGGATCGCCGGGAGCGGACTGCGGGGCGGCGTGGCCGATCCCTGCGGCGACCACCGGCTGGCGATGGCCGCGGCGGTGGCAGCCCTGGCCTGCCGGGAGCCGGTAACTATAAAAGATGCCGAATGTGTGGAGAAATCCTATCCCGCATGGTGGGGGCTTTTCTGTGAAGAAAAGTAGGCAAAAAATTTTTAGTCGCCTTCGGCGTCGCGAAGCTTTATAAATGGTTTTAATCTGTACGCCTACCCGGCGAGGGGTTACTTTTCTATGAAGAAAAGTAACCAAAAGTCATTCAGGGCTCCGTCCTAAAGACCCGTAACGCGTCGGTACACCCCGTATAATCGGGGCCCCCGCAAGGTCGTAAGACCTTGTGGGGAAAGGAGGATGCACCGCAGCGGGGAGGGCTGCCCGGTGCAAAGCGCAGGGTCAGCCCGACTTAAGCGAAGGTTGCGTCCGACGCGACGACGCTTATAAGGTTGATTTTTAATTTGGTTTCTGCAAGCCAATCGCAGAAAGTCACGCTGCCGAGACTGTGGGTAAAACAAGCAGTTACTTGCCCAGACGGCCCCTTCCCCGCTGCGGGGGAGGGGTAGGGGGTGCGGAGCCGAGTGCCGCCAGTGGCGGATGCAGCGAGGCGGAGCACCCGCAGCGGTCGAAAAAATCGAGCAGGCGAGCAGCGCGAAGATTTTTTCGGGCACCGCAAGGCGGTGGGGGCAGATGCGCCCGCGGCTACCTTTGGAGCGCATCTGTGCGCAGTACGGATTTGGATTTTTCGCCCCAGAAAAATCTAAATCCGTAGCCAGCACAGCTAAGCGTCAAAGAGGTTTGCAAAGGGGAAAGCTTGGTTCCCCTTTGCCCTGTTTTGCTTCCTTTTGCAGGAGCAAAAGGAAGGCCCCCGCGGCGAGCGGTGCTAATTAAGCCTTGTAAAAGGCCCTGCCCCGCCGAAGGCGAGATGAAACTTTATCATAATTATTGCCGTCAACCCCTCAGTCACGGCTGCGCCGTGCCAGCTTCCCTTACACAGGGGAGCCTTTAGGGTGATGTGACGCCGACAGGCGAGAAGAAATTTGGTATGCGAGGGGATCGCGGTGCGCGGGTGCGGGACTACGATTGGCCCAGGAGCACTCCGCCGGCAGGCGGAAACAATGCAAAGATGCTATGACAAACCGTCATAATATGAGTGAAAAGAAGGGAGTGTGACCGGCGGATGATGGAATACCACGGCAGGCGGCTGCGGCTGCGGCTGGAGGGCGAAAGCCACAGCCCGGAAATGCGGGTGACGATCTGGGGGCTGCCGGTGGGAGAGCCCGTGGATAAGGAAACCCCTGCTGGGGCTGCTGGCCCGGCGTCGGCCGGGACAAAGCCCCTTGACGACGGGGCGAAACGAAAAGGATGAACCGGAATTCCTAAGCGGGGCGCAGGATGGCATGCTGACCGGGGAGCCGGTGGTCATCCGCTTTGCCAACGAGGACCGGCGGCCGGAGGATTATGCGGCCATAAGGACGATCCCCCGGCCGGGCCATGCCGATTATCCCCAGTATTTACAGGGCGGAGCCATCCCCAGCGGGGGCGGCGCGCTGGGCGGCCGGATGACCCTGCTGCTGTGCGCGGCGGGCGGTCTGGCGCTGGGCCTGCTGAAGAAGAAAAATATTACTGTGGCGGGGCGGCTGCTTTCGGTGGGCGGGGTACGGGATATCCCGCTGCCGGTGTGGCCCCCCAAAGAGCTGCTGAAGGCTCTGGCCGAAAAAAAACTGCCGGTATGGAGCGAGAACTCATCCCCCGGATGGAGGAGGAGATCCTGGCGGCCAAGGCGGCGGGGGATTCCCTGGGCGGGGTGATAGAATGTGTGGCTCTGGGGCTGCCCGGCGGGTTGGGGAATCCCCGGTTTGATGGGGTGACCAACCGGCTGGCGGCGGCGCTTTTTGCCATCCCCGGCGTAAAAGGGGTGGAATTCGGCGATGGCTTTGCCGGGGCGGCGCAGCGTGGCAGCGAGCAGAATGACCCGTTTATTCTCTCGGATGGGACGATACAAACCGAGACCAACCACGCCGGCGGGCTGCTGGGGAGCATCACCACGGGGATGCCGCTGGTGCTGCGCCTGGCCATGAAGCCGACCCCGAGCATCGCGCGGGAGCAAAGGAGCGTAGACCTGCAAACCATGCGGCCGGTTTCCCTTTGCATCGGCGGGCGGCACGACCCCTGCATCGCGGTGCGGGCGGTGCCGGTGGCCGAGGCGGTGACGGCGCTGGTGCTGCTGGATCTGCTGCTGGAGGCAGACGAAGGCGACGAATGGGTGTAAAAATGAGCGGCGCCAAAGAATTTGACGCCCGGCTGGCGGCAATAGGCCCGAGGTGCTGGCGGCCCGCAGCAAACCGCCCGGAAGGTTTTGGGCGGGCGTCGTTCCTTTCTTTGGCGCGAAGCGCGGCTGCGGGCCGTCGTATGCCCGGAGCATGCAGAAAGCGAGGAGAGAAGATGGAACTGCAGGAACTGAGAAATGAGATCAACGCGATAGATGGCGAGATGCTGGCCCTGCTGGAGCGGCGGCTGGCAGTGTGCCGCGGCATAGCAGAATGCAAGCGGGAGAACGGCCTGCCGGTGCGGGATGCGGCACGGGAAACTGAAAAGCTGCACGAAGCGATGGAGCGGGGCGGAGCAGCCGGGCAGCGGCTGGTGGCGCTGCTGATGGCGCTGGGCCGGGAGGAGCAGGAGCGACTGCTGAAAGGAGAATAAAAATGATACTGAAGGACGATACCGTGCTGCTGCGGGATTTTAAGCGGGAGGACATAGCGAAGCGGATAGAATGGGAGACCGAAAAGACCGAGTGGCAGCTGTGGGACGGCCCGTGGGAATACGAGGGGCTGACCGAGGAGCAGAAAAAAGAGAATCTGCAAAAGTACATAAAAGCGTTGGAGGAATGGGCGGCGATATGTGAGTCGCTGTCCGACGAGATGCCGCGCAAGTCTTTCCAGATCTGCACGCCGGAGGGGGAATATGTGGGCTGGTGCGGCAGTTATTTTATCAATGAGGACTGCTGCACAGACGAAAACGGCGACCGGCTGGCCATTGGCATTGACCTGCCGGAGGAGAGCGCCCGCGGCAAGGGCCTGGCGACCCACGCGCTGCGGCTGTTTATGGCATATCTGCGCACGCTGGGATTTACCGAGCTGTATACCCAGACCTGGAGCGGCAATGAACGGATGATCGGCTTGGCGGAGAAGCTGGGCTTTACCGAGTACTGCCGCAAGCCGAAGCTGCGCACGGTGCGGGGGCAGCAATACGATGGGCTGACCTTCCGGAAAGAGCTGTGATTATACGGATTGTATATAATGATTTGTATTATACGAGAAATGGCATGCTGGTCTATATGGAAACGGGACGGCTGCGGAAAATGAAGCAATAAAAAGAGACCCTCGGGCGGAGAAAACTGCACGGGGGTCTCGGTGTTCTTTGGGGGGATTTTGGGGGGCGATGCGAGTATCATTTCCGAGCGAATCGGGGGTCTCGTTTTTTAGCAAAGAAGCTAAAAAAGCAGAATATAAAGCAGCGCCCAAATCAGCTCACGGTCGGCGCGGCAGCGCAATAAAAAGGCCAGCACCACCAGGATGAGCAGCGTTTCCTGATCGAGGGTGGGGCGGCGGGCCGCAAGGGGCGCGGTTTGGGAAGGAACCCGGCGCGGCGCGCCGCCGCCCGCCGCCGCAGGCGGCGTGGGGGCAAAAGCGGCCGCCCCCTTTGGGGGCGGGGCGGCGGCGCCGGGGCCGCGCGCAGCGCGGCCTCCCGAGACTGCTGCTCGGCACGGCGGCAAAGCTCGGCGAAGAGGGCTTCATCTTCGGGCTTCCATTGCGGCATGGCAGGAGGCCTCCTTTCAAGGGAGATGGCGGCCTTTGGCCGGTAGGGGGCATGCAAATTTGCTTGCAATTTGGCCCCCTAGCTTTGCGGTACAAGGGCGATTACGAGGGAGCTGGGCAGAGCAATAAGTATTTGCAAGCGTATGCATTTACCCGGCAAAGGCCGCAGGGATGAAAAAAGCCCCAGCGGCTTTAACCGGCGGGGGGCTTATCCTCCAGCAGGGGCAACAGCCGGATGATGCGCAGCAGCTGGGCAGCCTCCTCCACCTTTTTGCGGCGGTGCTCCCCGCAGAAGGGCTGCAAAGCCATCAAAAGCTGGGTATCGCGGTCCGGGGTAGAAAGGGAGGACATCACCTGGGCGATGCGGCCCAACAGGGCGGGATCGAAGCCGGGGGACTGGGTACTGCCGCCTGTGCCGCCCAGCATCCCCAAAAGGGCGGAGAGATCAGGAGTGGCGGGGGCTTCCCCGGCCGGTTCCTGCGGCGGGGGCGGGGGGCCATTCCCCAGGCCCAGACCGGCGGCAAGCTCTCCCAGCTGGGAGAGCATTTGCGGATCGGAAAGGAGCTGCTCCAGCCGGGCGCTCAGGTCCTCCATGGTGATCCCTCCGATCCGTGGTGTGGTAGCAGGTAATGCCTGCGGTTTAAGAAAGGCTGCGGGGGCGGGGGGCGCCGCCGCGCCCGCGGGGGGCGTTAAGGTGGCGGGAGGCCACTGCCCGGGCGAAGCCCGGGCAACGGGGCGGCCGCCACCTGGGCCCTGCTCAAATCAGGGCTCCGGGGGTGCCTGCCCGGCCAAAAGCTGCTGCAGCAGTGTGCGTACCTGCGGAGACTGGAGCAGCTGCGACAGGCCCTCCCGGTCGGAGAGCAGGGCGTTTACCTTTTCGCGGTCGGCGCCCAGGGACTGCAGCAGGCCGTCCAGTCGGCCGTTTTGCAGCTCCTCCTGCAGTTTTACGGGGTCGCGCCCCAATTTGCCCGCCGCGATGCGCAGCAGGATGGAAAGCTGTTCCGGGGTATAGCGGGAAGGTTCGGCCATTTCTTCATTCCTCCTGTTCCTTTTTGCTTAAAGATATGATAAAATACCTTTGGTTAGAAGATGGGGAAAGCGGGCAGGATGCCGCTCCTCCCATCTATATGCGGCAGGAGTAAAGGGGGTTCCCACCGGATGAAGGTCATCATTTGCAGCGACAGCCACGGGGCGTTTGCCGCGGCGGAGCAGGTGCTGGAGCAGCAGCCGGAAGCGGCGGCGGTCCTCTTTTTGGGCGACGGCGCGGAGGAATGGGACGATCTGCATGAGATCTACCCGCAGATCCCCTTTTACCCGGTGCGGGGCAACTGCGACTGGGGCTGCGACTGGCCGGCCGAACGCATCGTGGAGCTGGGCGGGCACCGTATTTTTTGCACCCACGGGCACCTGTACGGGGTAAAAGCTGCCGGTACCGCGCTATTGGAGAAAAAGGCGGCGGCGGAAAACTGCGACATCGTACTGTATGGGCACACCCACCTGGCGAAAATAGAATACCGGGAGGAGCGGTATTTTCTTAATCCCGGGAGCCTGCGCCAGCCGATGGAGGGCCACCCGAGCTACATCGAGCTGAACCTGGATGACAAAAATGTGGTGCCCATCCTGGTGGAGCTGTAAGGCGGCGGGGAGGATAAATGGAAGGATTTGTGCAGAGGGGAGGCTGGGGCCGCAGGCCCGGCGCGAAGCGCCGTACGCGGGCGAAGCCCGCGGAAAACCGTCCGGAGGACGGTTTGGCCTGCGGCCCCAACCGGGCACCCTGCACAGGTGATAGAAGGAGCAGAGCATGAAAAGGGTTTACTTTGCCGGGTCGATCCGCGGCGGGCGGGAGGATTTGGCGCTGTATGCGGCGCTGATCGCCCGGCTGCGGGAGCGGAGCGAGGTGCTGACCGAGTTTATCGGGGAAAGCACGCTGGAGGACATAGAAGCCGCGACCATGACCGACTTTGATATCTACGAGCGGGACATGGCACTGCTGCACCAGGCTGATGCAGTAGTAGCGGAGTGCAGTACGCCCTCGCTGGGGGTGGGGTACGAGCTGGGCAGCGCTCATGCGCTGGGACTGCCGGTTTATATCCTGTACCGGCCAAGAGAAAGCCGCCGGCTTTCCGCCATGGTATCGGGCAACCGAGGCTTTACACTGCTGCCGTACGGGAGCCGGGAGGAAGCGCTGGCGGCGGTGAATCGAATCCTGGATGAGTTGGGCGTGTGAGCCGCGCTGCCGCGGCTGCATAGAGAAACAGCAAGTGCAAGGGACAGGCCAGGGCCGCAGGCCCGGCGCAAAGCGCCGTACGCGGGCGAAGCCCGCGGAAAACCGTCCGGAGGACGGTTTGGCCTGCGGCCCCAACCGGGCACCCTGCACCTACCATAGAAGGAGAAAAACACATGGAATACACAGCCGGAAATGTGCACAAAGCCATTGACATGCTGGCGCCCTTTGGGGGGTGCATGGCGTGGGATAATGTAGGGCTGCTGGTGGGGGAGCCGGATTCAGCGGTCACCGGCATTCTGGTGACGCTGGATGTGACCCCGGCGGCGGTAGCACAGGCACTGGAAATGCGGATGAACTGCATCGTCAGCCACCACCCCATTATTTTTCACCCGCTAAAGCACATCAGCGCGCGGGATGCGGCGGGGCTGTGCCTGGCCAATGGCATCTCAGTCATCAGCGCGCACACCAATTACGACTTTGCGCCGCGGGGGGTGAACTGCGCCCTGGCGCAAACGCTGGGACTGCGGAATATCCGGCCCTTTGGCCCGGAAGATAAGGAAAAGCCCTGGTATTCCATTATTGTATTTGTGCCAAAAAGCCATGCTGAGGCGGTGTACCGTACCATGAGCGAGGCGGGCGCCGGGCGACAGGGAAATGCGCCTATATGAAATGACGGGCGCGCAGCAATACGTACCGAAACGAAGTACAATGA
>VOFK01000505.1_pt1 | contig 28724 bp, 35 predicted proteins | sample 5384121 | NCBI WGS metagenome assembly VOFK01 (sample SAMN12384730, study PRJNA508395) | human gut metagenome | isolation source: healthy gut J | host: Homo sapiens | reverse complement strand
TCCATTGTACTTCGTTCGGTACGTATTGCTACACACACATCAGTCTTGTATTGCTTGAATGACACTGCAACTACCGAAAAAACGGATACGGCTTCCGGTTCCATCAATTGGAAAGTGAGACAGCTTCATGCACTAAGTTTGAAAAACGTTTCTTTCAGTATGCAACTTCCTGCGGATACGATGCGTATGGCTGCCGTGTGAGCGAGGCAAGCATTAAAATAACATCCGCTGATTTAACGCTTACCAGTTCTGCAGTTGAGATCCTTTTTGCTGACGGGCACTTCGATTGGTTACATACAGGTATGCAACCGGTGGAAGGTTTTGATCCGCTTCGCACATTGCTTTGAAGATATTCGTATCGGGTGATTCGGTTACCGAGGCGCAATATGAACGCTGTTATTCGTGATTTTCAATGAACGAGGCGTTCGGGGTCGCGTGACATCTTTGACCGGACGTGTTTTTTGCCGACAGTACGGTTATCCGTATACGGATTTCCGTTTACTCCGCATTCGGAAATGAATCTTACTGCCCGACTTATTGGGTGGTGAATATTCCTACTACCGGACGGTTGACCGCCCGTTTCAACGCTTATCGGTAAAGCAGGATGTAATGTTGTTTGCCGGCGGTTTGCTTTCAAGGAGGCTTATCCTTTCCGTCCATTAGTAGTACAGGCGGGTACGGGAAGGCAACTTGAAATCGATGCAATTTCCGTTTAAAGTAAAAAATCTGCCCGGTGCTTTCTCTTTGGAGGGTGGCGAGGTAGCATAATCTGACGGATAGTACCACACGCTCGGCTGCTCTTGACTGAAAATACGGGCAATCTTAATTTCCCTGACAGCTTTAGAGACGACGCCAGGAGCACCGTTATTTATCCGGGTAAGTATGCTTCTTGGCTAACTCGTTTATTGGAAGGGTCAGCCGACGCCCGCCTGTTGAAGGCCGATTGGGACTTGCTGCCCTTAACTTTTGACACTACCGAAGCTTATACTGCCGATTTGCATATAGAGGATCTTCAGATAAATCATTTTCTTGCCGAAATTCCATTTATGAGTTCAGTGCTTCTCTTTGACACACGGGCGCGGGATTCGACTTACTTCTTACTCGCTGCGGCGGCTCTTAAAGCGACGGTGATAAGTACATTACGGGGATTATAAATTTCGGGCATCGGTCTTACAGAGGGACGGTCAAAGAATGGCAGTTGCGAATGCACAACTGACCAGTGATAGATCCTCTGTTGAAGATGACGGCGAGATGCGGGAGTACCATCTTGCACATCATTATCCGGATGGAAAAGTCGGGCTGACAGAACTGGCATCGATACGGAAGCTTTCGGTGTCGATCTTGGTAGAGGCCCGGCAAGCCGTTGGATCACCGCTTACGCGGTAGTACGTAAGGAAACGTGTATTCTCATCTTACAGCAGGTGACCTTAAGCGAACCTCAGCGCCCGCGCCGGGTTGGAGTATTAATTCGTCAATCACTCACTTTGCCGATGTTTAACCAACGGTTGAAGCGAAAGGGGTAAACCACGCAGGAAATTGCGTAAAGCGTTGCCGACCCGCTTGATTTCTGCTTTCTCTGCCGAACAGAGATAACCCGATAACTTTGGTATCTCGCTACCTCATGATGCTTTTATGAGGTAAGGGTGTGTGCACCGGATTGGGGAGTGCTCTCCATACCTTGAGGTAATGCGAACTTCAGATTTTATTTTTCTTTGCTGACTTGGGAGGATACAGTCATATTAACACCGTGGCAGGTATCAACGGGCAAAAATCCACAGATACATCCATACTGACCGGAGATTCGTGATAAAGATGCGGAACTGGTGGCACAATATATAAATGATAAAGGAAAACGGGCCTGCTTTCTTCGGAGTGAATGCCAAACCGCTCTATGGCGGGCTCGGAAAAAGGTAACGGGCTTGCATTGACATTAGTGCCGGAGGGAACCTGTCATTGCTTTCCACAAATTCCGTTTTTGAGGAACATCACAACTGAATTTATCTTCATAAGAATATGCGCGTTTATGCCAATGTGGATATGCAGGATAATGAGGGTATGGGAATCCGTATGCAATCTTTGCCGAGCGATACCGTTTCGTTGCAGAATATGGATGTCGAATTACGGCGTATCCGGTTGGAGGAAGTGTTCAGCATTCTACCCTATATGCCGCAGATTGCGGATTGCTTTCGGCAGAAGCCAACTATATACAGACGAGAAATCGTTGGAATTATCTGCGGAAGCAAGTATCGATGAACTGACTTATGAACTACAGCGTATCGGTGATGTGGCTTTGGGAGCTACCTGGCTTCCGGGAGAGAAAGGTAAGCAGTACGTCCAATACTTATCTTACGCATGAGGGTACTGAAATGCCTGGTTGCTGATGGTGCGTTGTATCCGGCAGTTTCGGGCAAGGACAGCATTGTAGTGAACTCTACACTCGAACATTTTCCTTCAGCATAGCCAATGTTTTTGTACCCGATCAGATGGTGACTCTTTCCGGCGATATGGACGGCGACTTTGCATATTACGGGGATATACCGACAGTCCGTTGATTAATGGCGGATTGTCATTGATAGTGTTCCGTTTATGCACGGCAGGCCGATGCCCGGTTTATATTTGACAATCGGCCGATACAGGTACAGAACAATCGGATTGTATTGATAAGTTTGCTGATTTATACTACCAGTCAGAACCGTTCAGTATCGATGGTTATGTCGATTTTTCGATTATGGGCCGCCGATGGCGAATCTTAAACCGTTTGCGGAAAACTATACGTTGCTTAATGCCAAACGGACTAAGGAGAGTATGGTTTATGGTAGGTGTTTGTCGATCTTGATGCTACGGTGCGCGTGGACCGTTGGACGGGCTTATGATGCGTGGTGCAAAAACCTGTTGGGTAATACCGAATGTTACTATATTGCTAGTACCGATTCACCGCTTACGGTACAGGATCGCTTGGTGATCCGTGACTTTCACCTCTTTTGCAGATACCACTTCTCTGAATAAGGAAGAAGAGTCTACTACTCTGTAAGAGTTGGACATGATAATGACAATACATTGATGCCGTTCGTTTGAAAGCGGATCGAGTGCCGCAGTAGCCGGGTGGGTGGAAGGTGGAGGCGATCTCTTTACAGTATGCGCCGGTGATCTTCTCTTACCAAGCCATTTATGCGTGGGGGGATGATGAAATATGCGAGTGATCCCGTTGAGTTCCAGGCCACAAAATGAGTTATGTGAAGACTGGACCGGTAATCCGATGGATCCGATGCTGAACTTCAAGGCGACAGAACGTTGTGCGTGCTTCTTTTAGCTGACACAGGAAAGACGGGCATCACGTATGGTGAACTTTTGATATTTCGGTGTGGTAAAGAAATCACGTCTCAACCTTTCATTGGCAGCTTTTTGAAATCGATGCACCGGATGATGCCTCGTACAGAACCAATTGGCGGGTATCTAAGGGGCCGGACGAGCGTAGCAAACAAGCTGTGGCTATGCTGGCTACCGGTATATATCTTGCCGATTCGGGAGGAAGCGGTATGAATTTGGAGAATATGGGAGCGGCGCTTAACTCCCGTGCTTGCCAGCCAGATTAATGCTCTGACAGGAAACATATGAAATGCCACCTTTCGTTCGGGTAGAAGATCATGATGATTCCGGATGCCGGTTGGTAAGCGGACGGACTACAGTTTCCGCTATTCCGCGTTCTTTAACGATGCGTTTTCAGATAGTGTTGAGGTAAAGTTTCTACCGGTGCCAATGCTATGACGTAGAATCGTTTATCGATAATATTTCGTTGGAACTTCCAGTTGAGATCCAGTCCGGTACGCGACCTTGTTCCATAACAGGAACATGAAAGTGTTTTTTTGAAGGTGAAATCTGGGGCAGTCACGAGATTGCTCCACTGAAAATGGACCACTGAGTGAATTGTTTATATTTAAAAAGGAAAAAAGAAATGGATGAAAGAGTAAAAGCAATCTGTGGGCAGAGGACGGATTTACCTTTCATTGGCATATTGATATATTCTCTTATTGGCATATTATTGTTTGGTTGTTCGACTACAAAACATTTGCCGGAGAGGTGGTGTTGTATACCGGCAATAAAGACATTTTTCAAAGACCCCGTCCAAAAGCTTCTGTCGGCGAGACAGCTATCAGCGAGGCCAAAGGCGGCATTGGATAAGCAATATTATTTGGTGTTTTTATCCCAGGTGTGATTTTGTAAGTATGAAATTCGATGAGTGGTATTCAATCGTTATTTCTGTTAATCGGAATTTGCTGTAAAAGTGGCTACGAACCTGTTGCATGATTATGAAAAAGCCCATTTTTAATGGGAAAGTGAGTCAGCAGACAATGAATTAATCGAGCGCTTGAAAGCACGGGTAGGCCATACAGTCGAGGAGATACTCCTTACTTTGTCCGATACGATATTATGACCGTTTCACTCACAAACTTACTTCGTATCATGGAACGAGGGGACGCCAGGCAAACAGTTTAAATTGAAAGTGATCTGGACGAGAACGTAACAAATCTCAGTACTGCTGCGCAATGTGGGGGTACTTCACTTCCCGCCCCGATTATATGACTTATTACGACTCTTATGAGGGGAACGTCAGTTTGACTTATCCCGTAACGAGCCTGCCGGCATTGAAACTCGATACCGGTTTGAACTTCCCGATGCTCAAAAAGCTTACGGCCAAAGTTCCTGTTGTTAAAGACCATGTGCGGAGACGACGGTGCGCTTCTTGAAATGGTTCTTGAAAAAGAACCGGACGCCATCATCGTTGAAGGTTTCGGCCGCGGTAACCTTCCGGCCGGCATGATGCCTGCGATTAAAAAGCGGTAAAGAAGGGCATCTTCGTTGTGATCTCGACGAGAGCTTCTTCCGGCCGTGTCTTAGACAGTACGGTTTTCCCGGGGAAAGCGTCGCGCAGTGTCTCGAATGCGGCTGTTTACTAGCAGGTGAAACAACGACGTCTAAAGCCAGACTTCTTTTGATGTATGTTCTTTCTCAGAAAGAAGCGATCCAATTGAAGAAAGAGGATCCTGAAAGATTCTTCGCCTACGTACAGGAATGTTTAGATCCGGTACTCACCAATCGTCTCTTCGGTTAATGAGTCAAAAATTTGCTTCTATGGATGAATTATTCGAAGCGCTGAGCCATTCAGCGTTTCGAAGCAAATTTCGTTTGTCTTACGCCGACAGAACTTATGCCGAGACTCGTAATGACGAGCTCTTGAAGAAACACGCCAAAGAAATTCTTCACGACAGAATCGGAAGCGCGCATCCAAAAAACGACGGCAAGCAAACGCCTTATAAAGGACATCCGATCTTTACTGCTCAGCACGCAACGGGATGCTGCTGCCGCGGATGCCTTTATAAAGTGGCACGGGATAGACAAGGGCAGGGAACTAACGGAAGAAGAACTCAATAACCTGAGCGATGTGATCTTGGAGTGGATTCATCGAGACTTACAAAACCAGCTCGAGGAAAAGAGTACGCAAAGGCGAAACTCTGGATCTTTTCGACCAAGATTAAGTTTCCTTTTTTGAAGGTTTTCAACACATTCCAGGAAGGCTTCTTTAGGAACTTTCGGACTCAACCTAACTAAAAGTTATAACTAACCATCCATAAATAGTATTGGATTGAGAAGAAAAGAATTTTTATGATGGAGGCATATAGAAGGAGAAAATATGCCTCTTAACCGCCGTTCATTCCTCGGACTTTCAACAATTCTTTTGAGTTCTCCTCTTCCTGTATTTTCTTCGGAAAAGAAATCCGCCAAGAGAATCCTGGTATACGGAGATTCGAATTCTTTCGGATGGGCCTGGAGCCCTGAAAAAGACATCTATCGTCTTCCAATCGATCGAATTTGGCCTCAGGTCATGGCTCAAAAACTTGGCCCCGATTATGAAGTCGAAGTTAATGCCTTGGGCGGCCGAACGGTAAAAAGAGATCAAAAAGACGGAAACGGAACCGACAAAAGCCTTTCCGGTAAGTTGTTCAATGGGATGGTGTCACTTCCTGCGGTTCTTTCCGAAAACCTTCCTCTGGATTTAGTCATTATCATGCTCCGGAACCAATGACGCGAATTCAAGATATAAGAACAATCCAAAAGCGATCGCCGATGACCTTGAAGAGATGATTCGTATGATTCAAGCAGGTGAATGGCAATCCAACACTAAATTTAAGACACCAAAAGTCTTAGTCATTGCACCCCCGCTCCAGCCTAACGAAACAGCTTACGACGATGCATTCAACGGCGCAGAAAAAATCACCAAAGAGCTTCCGCCGCTTCTGCAGGAAAAATGCCGAATTCTTGGAGCCGAATACATAAACGCTCAAGACTTCGTGAAAGGCATTCCCGGGACAGATTGACCGTATTCACCTTTCCCCGGAACAGCACAAAGTTTTAGGCGAGGCGGCAGCTGCAAAGGTCAAAAAAAAGAAATCTTTGCGCATTGATTGTTGAAAGAATCTTAGGTGGGATGAATGAAACTTCGAGCAGCTGCCGCAATCTCAGCTTGTTTACTTATGTCCGGAAACATCATGGCCCAAAACATTCAGATCAAAGTCGACGACAAAGCCTTTACGGGAGAGTTGAACAACAACGATGCCGCCAAAGACTTTGCTGCAAAGCTTCCGCTGAAACTCAAATTTGAAGATTTCGGAACGACGGAACGGATCTCTTATCTTCCGAAGCCTCTGAGTTTGGGAACTGCTCCAAGAAACTGTGATCCGCAAAAAGGCGATATTGCTTATTACATTCCTTGGGGAAATTTAGCGGTTTTTGTTAGAGATTTCCGCCCGTCTGACAACTTAGTCCCGCTCGGAAAACTTTCTTCAAAATCGCTTGAGGCCATCCAAGAAAGCGGCTCCAAAGATGTTGAAATCAGTCTTGTTAAGTGAACGATATGGAAACAACAGGATTTTTGAGAAGAACGATTCTTTTAACGGCAGCTGCAATGCCGATGATGGGAAGTAAAGTGTTGGCAGCAACTCCGAATCAAGGTGCATCTACCGTCTATTTTGCAAAAGACATCAATGCAGAGAATTTTTTAGCAATTTATGACCGACTTAAAAAGGACGGAAACCTTCCGGACGACGGAAGACTCACGGGAATCAAACTTCAAGGCGACCATGTCGATACGAATCGAACGATGTGGGAAGCGCTGCTGAATCACATTCCGAACAGCAAATTTGTTGAATGCAACTATGCCTCAATCTATCCGGCCGGAAGAGGCAATACGCAAGGAAATATTCGGGCGATAACTGCTCAAGGCGTCGACAAGAATCGCCTCGATATCTTGGATCGCAAAAACGAATTCACGGAAATTTCTATCAAAGGCGGAAAAGAATTAAAGTCCCTCTCCGCGCCGACCGCCTTATTGAAGGAATACGGCTGTGTTGCAGTGACGGCAAATTTCCGAATTCCGAGTTTTGCGGGATTTTCCGGTGCTTGTAAGAACGTCGGAATCGGTTTAGCGGAGTGGGCAAGACTCAAGTTCATGGCCCAGGAGTCAAAAAAGATGCCGGTTTCTTCCGAAGACTCGCCGATGCTTCAAAAGGCATTCACGAGGCAATGGACAATCGACTGCTTTTTATTAACGTGGTCTCAAACATTCACGTTGATCCGCTGAAAGGCACCAAAGTCCGAACCGGAAATCTCGGCATCGTCGGATCTCTTAATTTGCTCGCCGCCGACCAAGCTGCAGCCGACTTAATTTACGGGCTATCGCCGGCCGAATACAACGCTTATTCGCTCCAAGAAAAGATTGACAGAGGCTTCCTTCAGCTCGAGTACTTGGGACGAAATCGGGCTGGAAACCGTACCTACAAACTCATAACACTCTAATTCTTATAGGAAAAATCATGAAAAAACTCCTCATAGCCACACTTCTTGGTTTAGCCGCGGCCGGAGCACAAGTTCAGGCCAAAACGCTGCTTGTCTATTACAGCTTCACCGGAAATATTGAAAAGGCCGCTGACGCCGTTAAAGACCAAACCCCGACGGATGTGCTTCGGATTCAGCCGGCGCAAAAAGGCTTGAACTACGCGGCCAACAATTATTCTCTCGGAAGTGATTTGGTGGACCAAATTCGAAGCAAAGCCTAATGATGCTTCTTCTTATCCCGCCATTGACCCGGTGGACGTTGACTTTTCAAAATATGACACCGTTATCATCGGTACGCCGCTTTGTGGAGCAATATGGCGGCACCCATGCAAACGTTCTTATTCCACAACGGAAAGGCAATGGCCGGCAAGAAAATCGGTTTGATTGTCTCGAGTGCCAGCAGCGGAATTTCCGGCGTTGAAAGAGATGCTAAACGCCTTATTCCTGAAGGCAACTTCACAAAGAGCCTTTGGATCCGCTCTTACCAAGTTTCGTCCGCACCGAAGATGGTGTCCGAGTGGCTCAAAGCCAACGATCTGGCTTTCAAGTAATTTTTTCCAATAAGAAAGGCGCCGAAGCGCCTTTCTCATCAAATATCAAGAAGATCTAATCGATCAGATTAATATTGGTCGAACATTCTCTGGATTTCTTTCGGATCTGAGTCTTCGTCAGAGCAAGCTGCAGGAGCAGACGAGCTTTCTGAGGATTCAGTGTGTCGGACTCTAAGAAGCCTGCCTTCGTCCACATGGGCAGAGAAACTGTTGTAGCACCGTTCGGAACACGAGCGCTTCTCACAACGACTACGCCTTTAGCTACAGCGTCTTTTCAGACCTTCCATTGTCGGGTTGGCGATAGAGCCGTTGCCCGTGCCGGCGTGAATGATGCCTTTGGCACCGGCTGCTGCGTCAGCCATCACACGGTCATCATCAACGTGTGAGTAGATGATGTCAACGCGGAAAGCGGCGTATCGAGCTTGCTGACGTCAAATTCGCTGTTGGTCGTGTGACGCTTTGTAGACTGCTTGTAGAAACGAACTTTGTTTCCGCTCATAACCCATGGCGCCGAGTTCCGGAGACTTGAAGGTAGCCGGGTTGGTCGTATTGGTCTTGGTAACGTCGCGAGCGCCGTTGATTTCATCATTCATGACGATCATCACGCCTTTGCCTTTTGCTTCAGGCGAAGAAGCAACGCGAACAGCTTCAAGAAGGTTCATAGGACCGTCTGCGGAAATGGCTGTTGCAGGACGCATAGCGCCGACCAAAATCACAGGCTTGTCGCTCTTAGTGACGAGGTTCAGGAAGTAAGCGGTTTCTTCCAATGTGTCGGTACCGTGTGTAATCACAACGGCGTCAACCTTCGGATCGGCCAGCAGTTCGTTAACGCGCTTGGCCAGTTTCAGCAAGGTCTTTGTGTCCATGTTGTTGGAAGAGATCTTGACGACCTGTTCTCCGGAAACATTGGCATAGTCTTTCATTGCCGGAACGGCTTCGATCAAAGTCTGAATGCCTAAGTCACCGGCTTTGTATCCGGTTGTCTGAGTGCTGGAAGCGGCGGTACCGGCGATCGTTCCGCCTGTAGCCAAAATCTTAACGGAAGGGAGGTCGGCAGCGAAAGCCGCGGTGGCAGCCATCAGAGCTGCGGAAACGAGAATTTTCTTGAACATTTTTTTGGATGCAAAAAGTTAGCCTCAATCCTAAAATTGAGGAATTACCCACCTAAAAAGGTATAAACCCGGGCATCGGAATGCCCGGGACAAATAATCAAAAATTATTTGTAGAGGTCGTTGACAACGTCACGAGCAAACTTGTCCTGGGCCTTGATCAGGTCGCCGAGTTCCTTGTTGTCTTTGAAGTCGAGAGCCATACCGGCTTTCTTATGAGCTTCAATGACAGCAGGATCCTGCATGGTCTTCTTGAAGGCTTCAACGTAGTACTGGATAACTTCAGGCTTGGTTCCCTTCGAGCAACTAAAGCACGAGCAGAGCCGTAATTCCATTCGGGGTAGAGGCCTTTTTCGCCGAGTGTCGGAACATTCGGGAGTTCAGGATCACGTTTGGTGTTGAAAACAGCCAGAACGCGAAGTTCGGGTTTGTCGCCCTTAACGAGCTTGGCAACGTCAGCAACCTTGGCGCAGGTGAAGTCAACTTCGCCCTGACGAAGAGCCAGCAGCTGGTCGGCTGTACCGCCGTAAGGAATGGCTTTGTACTTGAAGCCGGCGCTCTTAGCAAGCAGCTGAGCAGCAGTGTGGTTGGAAGCCTTGTTGCCGTTTGTGGAGGCTTTCAGGTTTCCTTTCTCTTTAGCGGCGGCAACGAGTTCTTCGATAGTCTTGTAGGGAGAATCGGCCTTAACAGCAACAACACCGGCTTCCGTCAGATGGTTGGCGATAGGAACGATGTCATTGATGGAGAAGGGTGCCCCCGACTGTGCAGCCAAAGTTGTGAATGTCGGCAAGTTGATGAAGCCAATAGTCTGGCCGTCGGGTTTGGACTGAACTAATTTTTGTCCAGCCGATCTTGCCGTCAGCACCGGGAAGGTTCTGAATGATGATGGTTTTCGGAATGTACTTCTGGGCTTCGGTAGCAAGAAGACGAGCACCTGTGTCTGTGCCGGAACCGGCTTTGTAAGCAACGATAACGTTGACGTCACCGGTCGGTTCCCATGCCATAACTGTCATCGGCAGGGCCATAGCAACTGCAAAAGCTGCGAGTACTTTTTTCATTTCAAATATCCTCCTAAGGATGGTGATTTTTTTTACTTCTGAACCCAGGTCGCTTTTGCAGAATCATTAATTCGACAAATGGTGACTCGAATCAGTAATGTGGATATTAACGCACGCTTACAAAATTTGGAATAAAAAATCTGTGAAATGGCTATCGAGTAGGGTCTCGCTGAATTCCAGCGAGCACCCTTCACACCACCGCCCGTACCGATCTAGTAGGCCAAGTCCCCTTGGTTTTACGGCGGTTTCTCAACGTTTTAACCTTTATAGCACCCTAACCACGACCAACCTCTTTGTTTGAGGAAGTCTGTGGTCAGAGTGGTCGCAAGAATGTGACTGTTGGATATTCGCCAATAACCCTTTCGAGTACAGCCCCAGTAATAGGCTCTAGCAGGATCCGCCCCTAATTTTATAAGAGCTTTTATCCTGGTTTTCACCTTCTTCCAAGTTTTGAATTCTCGCACGCGCGCGAACGGTGTTCTCACCGTGTCTTGTCCTAGAAAAAGTTGACTCTTAAGGAGTCAAATAATGCAGTATGGAACACAAATAGGTTCGCTACTTACACGGGCCGAAACACAAAGGCTTGTCGTCGATTTGTACAATCAGGGAATGCCAATAAAAGAAATTGCGGCGCAAGTCCCAGTTTGTTTGGCGACAGTTTACAGGTGGATAAATTTGCCAAAGCACAAGAACGTTAAACAGAAGGCCGAACCGAAAACCGAAGATTCTTCAGCCGGTGGTGATTCAAAGAAATCGGTTAATACCGACAATATTAACAGCGAGACTGCTTTATTGGAGGCACAGATAAAGGAGCTCAAAGCTCAGCTTCGTGCAGCTGAGCTAAAAGCTTGCGCTTATGAAACTATGGTTAATGTCGCTGAAAAGAAGTTCGGCATCGCCATACGAAAAAAACATGGCGCCAAACAATAGATGTCCTGCTTAGACAGGGTTGTCCTTACGGTGGTGTAACGGCACTCTGTAAATTGTTTGGCGTTAGTAAGCAGGCTTACTACAAAGCACGGAAAGAGCCTACTGACGAGACAAAAGTATTAGTCGAGGAGATCATCGTTAAGTATTGCGAAGATGTTCGTCAAAAGGATCCTAATATTGGAGGAAAGAAACTCTGGTTCATGTTCTGCCGCCAGTTTCCGAAAGAGCTTCATGTCGGGCGGGACAGGTTTGCAGATATCCTTTCCGACAATCATTTAAAGCTCCGACAAAAGAAAAGGAAGCCAAGGACAACGGATTCTCGGCACAACTTGCCCACGTATCCGAACTTGATAAAGGATGTAATACCCAGCCGACCTTATCAAGTGTGGGTCAGCGACATTACCTATATACCGATTAAGGTGTCTGTTTGGGAGTCGGGATTTGCTTATTTATCCTTGATCACAGACGCATACAGCCACGAAGTTATGGGCTGGCGGTTAGGAAGAGATTTGAGTAATAGGCCGGCGCTGCAGGCATTGTCAATGGCCTTTAGGATTGCCAATGAACGTGGCGTAGATATTTGTAACGGGGGCTTAGTGCACCATTCAGATAGAGGCGTCCAGTATGCAAGTAAAGAATACGTAGAGAAGTTAAGGAGCGCCCGGATAGGCATCAGCATGACTGAGTGCGGAGACCCAAAAGAAAATGCAATAGCTGAGAGAATAAATTCAACGCTTAAAAATGAAATCCTGGACAAAAGAAGATTTGAAAGCTTTGAAGATCTTGAACGCGCGCTGGCGGAGGCCATTGCGTTCTACAACAATTGTCGTCCACATCTAAGCAATAATTTATTAACCCCGGCAGAAGCTTCTACAGTCAGTGGAGAGATAAAGAAGCTCTGGCGATCACTTCGAGAGGACCACCTAAGGAACAAATTAATAGCATAAAATTTGTTTATCCCTGCGGTCGGTTGTCCTCCGGCTACGCCTTCCGGACAACCGACCGCAGGGATAAGGGCAGCCAGGAGTCAACTGTTACCAGGCTTAGCCCAATCAAAGTCAACTAAACACAGGTTTAAAACAAAAAGAAGTCAACCGTTTTTAGGAAATGACAGTATGCGAACAGTCTTCGCAATGGTGCGAACTCCGATACTCGGTGAGAACACCGTTCGCGCGCGTGCGAGAATTCAAGCTGGCGTCAGAGAGCCATTGTGATTATTCCTTCGTAAGCAAAATGATCAGCAGCATTTAAGTTTAGCTTGCTACTTGCAGGCGGCTCGTGATCGCTTGGATATGCTGGAAGGGCAAGAACTCGAAACCAACTCCAATTTCCGAGTCTGTTTGAGACGCGCAGGGAAGATTGAAAGCCATGAAATCCTCTGTCGCCAAGAAGAGTACCAAAGACTGGAACAAATTTTGTTCGGCACAGTTCAAGTTGCACAAAACTTAAGTCCGCAGCCAAAGAAAGTGCTGGAAGAACAGCTTCTGTGGGAAAAAGAGATTCTCGCAAAAAATGCAAACGCACAGCCTTTGCCTCCATAGAACAAGCGGCTAACAACTACAAATGCCTTTTGCGATGAAATCAATAAACGCATACGCCAATTGATTCATAAATAACCTGTGTACAACAGCAAGAAAACAAATACCCGGGATCAAATTCTCGGGTATTCTTATTTTGTAGTCTTGCCGGTTAGTCTCCGGAATCCTGTGTCCGGATAAATTGATCGTCCTTCGTGAAATAAAGTTTCTGTGTCATTTGGATACTGACCCAAGTCACGATAGCGGCTGTTGCGGCGATGGAGAAGCAGATCAGTAATTGATATCGAACTGCGATTAAAGGAGATTCACCTGCCAAAATCTGACCGCTCATCATGCCCGGAAGCGCCACAATACCTAAAACCATCAGCATATTAATCGCCGGCAGCATGGCAGCCGAAGCCGAAAGCTGAACAGTTTTAAGCACCGCTTGCTGCTGCGTTGCACCCAAAGCCAGCAGCGTCTCAATCTCACCCGCGCGTAAGTCGAGTTCACTTCTAAAACGTTCAACACCTAAGGCAGCTGAGTTCATCGCATTGGTAACAATCATTCCGGCCAACGGAACTAAATACCGGCCTTCCCAAAGCGGAGTAGGACGAATTACAACAAATTCGAGATAAGAGACCGTTAAACCGGCACCCAAAAAGATCGCGGCAAACAGGATGAAACGATACTTCCGGCGGCTTTTCTCATTCTGAAGTCCGCCAAGCCGTTTTAAAAAGCTGCTTGTGATGCTGCACCCATCATGAATAGAATTAGCGCAGCCAGTATCCAAGGATCCGACTGTCGGAAAGCCCACAGGAGGATGTACCCGACGGCAACCAATTGAACGGTCCCTCTCACGACACCGATAATTAACGGCTTTGACAGGCATAGCTTGTATTTCCAAGATAAAAACAGAGCTATCCCGACAGGCAGTAAACCGATGCCCATTTGTAAGAGTGATATGTCGTTTGATCCGCTAATTGCCATCTTTTCCTCCTTAAGCCTCTAATTTTTTCGTGCTTTATGTGGCTTCAATCCGAATAACCCATTCTACGAATCGACCCGCTCTATGGCGGGTCTTTCAACTCAAAGTCGGCATGTGTGAACACTGTGAACATGTTCACACTTAAGTTTTCACTTCGAGAATGTTTCTCTGAAGGCTCCTTCTACGGCGGATTTATCAGCTCGATAAGTTCCTTGGACCATACCATCGCGTCCGCCGCCCCGACCGTTAAGCTGTCCGTTCAGAGACTTGCTGATTTTCGTAAGTTCAGGATCGGAAGATGCGATTACGTAGTTAAATCCGCCGTCAATCGAACTAAAAACACCGACAGCATCGCTCGGGAATTTTTCTTTCAGCATACCGGCAAAGTGCTTTAGTTCAAACGGCGTTAAATCTTCTTCGAAAACTGTGACAACTCCGTTTTCCGGCTTGAGACCGGCTGCGACAAACTGAAGGTATCGATCCGTTCTCTGTGCGGTTTTTTGATCATTCGCCTTTCCTTCTTCGATAAAGTTTTCCGCAGCCTTTGCAATTTCATTCGGTTTTGCGGAGAACAATGCGGAAAAACTTTGGCAATCTCCCTTTACTCTCCAGTCGTAATCCCGCCTGGCGCGTTCGCCGGCAACAAATCGAACCCGTGTACCGCCGCGGTGCTTAGAAGCATCCAAAATCTTGAACATTCCGATTTCTCCGGAACGACGAACATGCGTCCCGCAGCAGGCACAGCGATCGCAGCCGGGAACCGTCACAATCCTCACCACTCCGTGCAGTTCTTTTTTGCTGCGGTATTCCATTGCTTGAAGGACTTCTTCACTCGGAAATTCAATCTTCAGATCAATGTTCTGAGTGATGGCCTGATTCACCAGTTTTTCCAGCTCGGAGATCGCTTCCATCGGAATTTCTCCGCTGAAATCAACGGTAATATCATCCGGATCCATATGGAATCCGACGTTTTTCAAATTTATATTTTTTTGATGAACGAGGCCGGAGAAAATATGTTCGCAGGTATGATTCTGCATATTGTCAAAACGGCGGTCCCAGTCGAGCTTTCCAGTAACGGTTGAACCGACTTCCAACGGCTTGTCTGTGTATAGTGAACGACCTCAGAGCCGATCCTCTTTACAAAGGTAACCTTGGCGTCTCCTAAAGTCCCTTCGTCCGATGGCTGTCCGCCCCTTCCGGGTAAAAAGCCGTGTCGCTGAGGACAACCTCAAAGCCCTTCTTTCCCTCACGACAGGCGGTGACAGTTGCTGAAAATTCTCTTGCGTACGGATCACGATAAAACAGTTCCTGCATCGTTTCCATTGATTATCTCCACTGCTTTTTATTTGACTGCAAAAATTATAGGCAGTCAGAAGAGAAGAAACCGATCTTACACAGAGCATTTCTCTCTTCCGTCTTTGTTCTCACTTTCGGGACCTACATAAAAATTGAGGAATAAAACTTCTATCTGCTACCTATAATGAAAGAGTGATAAGAAGGGTCAGATTCCGGAAGATGATTGCATCAAAAGACAAATTCCATTTTTGGGTCGGCATGACCATTGTGATCGTGATCGCGATATTCATCGGTCTGCTCTGCACTGTATTTACGCCCAATTATTTCCGACCGAAAACGGTCGTTGAAACCTATTTCACGGAATCTGTCAACGGACTTTCCCCGGGAGCTCCCGTTAAGTTCAAGGGCATCGACATTGGAAAAGTCACCGACATTTCATTATCCAGCAAGGTCTATCCGGAACATCACATCGGGCTATTCTCCCCTGACTCCTCTGTCGCTGTTGTGCGCATGATCGTGTATTTGGATGAAGATCAGCTCAAAAACAGCTTCCCTCCCTCATCCAAAACAAACGGGATTACGGTTTCAAACGGAACTGGCAGGCGTCACGGGAACTATTTATCTTGCGGCGAATTTTTTAAATCCCACGCTTTATCCTCCCGAAATTAAAGACGTGCCGTGGAAGCCGAGATACCTTTATGTTCCGGCCACGATCAGCTTAACAAATGAAATTCTGGAAAACATCCAGAACTTCCTTGCCACACTGCAAAATTTGAAAGCAAAGATAGACGATGTGACACCCGAGCAGTGAAGAGCCAAACTACAAAAAGAACTGCTCACCACACTTAACCATACCGTAAGTATGCTGGACCCTGACAAACTGCGTGCTCTGCTTTCTAACGCGGAAAACTACATTAATTCCAGCCACGCAATTCTTTCGAAAGTAGATGTCGCCCGGATTAACTCTTTACTTTCCCAACTCTCGGGCACGACAGCAAAACTGAACGAAACCTTGAAGGAAACGAAAGGATCCGGCCTTGTAACGCAGTTGAATAAAACAATTTCAAGCGCCGACCAGGCCATTGTGGACAATCGCTACAACATTCGGGGAGCTCATTCTCAATCTGAAGGATATTTCGGACAATCTCAAGATTTTGTCTGAGAATTTAGAGCAGGATCCGAACTTCTTAACGCCTCGCACACATCATCCGTCTCCGATCGGATCCGGCAAATAAGTTCTGTCATCTCCGTCAGCAGGTTTTGTCGAAAATTACGTCGCCAAAAAAACCATGGGGAGCCGAAGCTCCCCTGAAAATTCTTTTCTAATTGATCAAACAATTAGAAGGTATGAGTCATACCGATTGTGGCATTCCAGCCGCGAAGGTCGTCCGTGTTGTGCTTCAGTGCCTTTCCGGCTGTACCCCCAAGCTGCCTGGGTGTACATCAAAGTACGTTTAGAGAAGTGATAGAAGTAAGCTGCTCCGACGGAGAAGGAGTTGAACTTATCTTCTAAGCCGTCTTCAGATGCATTCTTATTCTTGCCGAAGGCAAACTGAGACTGAAGCATCACTTCGCCGCCTAAAGCGTTAGTGGAAGCAGACAAAGCAAAGGCGTGGTAATCGTTGGCCTTTCCATTGTTGTACTTGTCTTCCAGTTTTTTACCTGCTTCTGTCTTTGTATCAAATCCTACGAATCCGGGCAGGGGAGCATGAATAGCGTATTCATATGCACCGTACAGTTTGAAAGCACCGAAATCATAAGAAGCACCAAGGTTCAGCAACTGAGTTGTCTTGTTCTTGTCTTCTTTTTCCTTTGTAGTCCAGAGCTTCGTAGATTAAATCAAAGTTCAGGGGGCCGTTGCCGTAAGTCAGGCCGGCACCATAGTAATGCTGGTTATAAGACCATTTGTTTTCGTCACCTTCACGACCATTGGAATACATGAAGGAGCCTTGGAAGCCGTTGTATTCAGGAGTCACGTAAACGATGGAGTTGTCATATCTGTCTGTCAGATAGAAGGCGCTGTACATGCTGCCGATCGTCTGGAAAGAAGTTGTGTAAGGTGTACCGCCTAAGATGGAATATGTACCGCAGTCAGAAGACAGTCCGCCAAAACGGCCGAAAGCAACTGTACCCCAGTTGCCAGAAACACCGAGAGCAGCTTCACGGCTGAAGGCTTTTCCTTCGGCAGCTTCGTTGCCGTTGCTTAATTTATAACCTTGTTCCAGTTTGAAGAAAACGGAATTTGCCGTTGCCAAGGTCTTCAGAACCCTTGATACCCCAGCGGTTGCCCATCCAGTTGCCGTTAGACATCTGAACTTTGGTGTCACCTCCGTGGACCTTACTGACCGTAACACCGGCGTCGAGGACGCCATACAAAGTTACATCGGTCGCAGCTGTTGCGTAGGAAGTAGCAGCAAGAAGAGCCGCTGCTAAAAGTGTCTTTTTCATTGTGAATCCTAGAGAAGTAAGTTAACAACGCTTTTATCTTATAAATAAATGTTTCCAAATTTGGCTTTGTCAATAGTTTTTTCAACTGCAAAAGAGAAAAACTGCATTGTTAATTTCAAAAAACAGGATTTTAGAGGTGTAATGTTTTAGAAAAATATAAACTTTCATGCCCTAAAAAGATTTGTCCGACCACAAGCCTCTAAAAGAAAATATAAAGAGCTCTCTCCTTTTGTGAAATTTCCTCCATCATTGTGAAATTTTCAGAATTTATTTCTCCTAATAACTAGGGAAAAACTCCAACACAAATTGCATCTTTTTATTGAATTTTGAGGCCCTCAATTGTTTATTCTGTTTCCGTTGATTCATTTTTTATACGATTACAGGAGTACCTCATGTCCTCAGAAACTTTAACTGCTTCGACAGGCATTCAAGCCCAAGAAGCGGAAGAAGCCGAAAAAGTAGGTGTAGGCGCATATATCTCACTTTTCTTTGCCGTCTGCTTCTTTTCCGGTGTCTTCTACAAAATGCCCGATGCATATCGCTGGCTCGGAGCCTTCGACTTTACAACCCTGAACGGCAAATTCGGATCCGTGTCCGGCGCTGCAACTTTCGTCGGCAAAGGCGGTCTCAGCACACGTGCCGGCTTCCTCTTTGCTCTTTCTTTGGTTCCCGGCGTTATGCTGGCTTTGGGTCTGCTCGAAGTGCTTTCTCACTACGGCGCTTTGAAAGCTGCTCAAAAGTTAATGACTCCGCTGCTTCGTCCGATCCTCGGCGTCCCGGGCATTACCGGTTTGGCCCTCATTACTGACCTTCAGAGTACCGACGCAGGTGCTTTGCTCTGACAAAAGGTCTGGTCGACTCGGAAAGATCACTAAAGAGAACTTGATCGTTATTGCCGGCTGGCAGTATGCAGGTGCCGGTTTGATTAACAACTATTTCTCTATCGCATCTGCCCTCTTCATGGCATTCCTGGTTCCTGTTTGGATCCCGTTAGTCGTGATGTTCTGCCTCAAGTTTGTCGGCGGTGTTTTCGTCCGCTTCTGCCTCAAGACTCTCTATAAGAAGGATTTCCAAAATGCCTAATGCAACAGCCACACAAGTCAAAAAGAGCAATAATCCTTTTGATATCTTCATCACTGGTCTCAGAAAAGGCTTTAACGTCGCGATCAACAACCTGATGCCGAACGTGCTGATGGCCTTCGTTCTGGCATACATCCTTGACCTTTTCGGTGTGATGTCCTTCTTAGGCAAAGTCTGCGGCCCGGTCATGAGCATCTTTGATCTTCCCGGCCAAGCTATTACCGTTCTTTGCGCAACTTGGCTGTCCTGCGGGGCCGGGGTCGGTGTTGCAGCCAGCCTGCTTGCCAGCGGCACACTCAATGCACATGACATCACAATCCTCTCTCCGGCACTCCTCCTGATGGCTTCTCAAATTCAGTACATGGGTCGCCTCCTCGGTGTTGCCGACGTTCCTAAAAAATACTGGCCGATGCTCATGTTCAACAGCATTTTGATGGCTTCCATCGGCATGCTCATCATGCGATTCATTGTCTAGTAGAAAATCTTACCCATAGGCGTCCTTAAAAGACGTTTTTAGACCCACCTCCCGCTCCTCGGTTTCAATTCGGAGCGGGCTTTTTTTTGCTTTCCAGATAAAGGGTCCCGTTCAATCAGCCTCTCTCCCATTCGCGGATCAAACTCTCTCAGACCTTCCAACACTTTGTTTTGTCGCTCCAACTTCTACCGCTCAACCAAGTCGATCAATTAAGAAATAACTCGGCAATAGGCAGAAAATCTCTGAGATCCAACGGTTACTTTCTTCGATCTTGTCTCTAAAAACAACAAAGAATTTCGAGCCTGTTAAACATGAATACGAATTTTCATCTTATGAAACGCAGCTTTTACAATATGTAAAGAAGAATTTATTTTGTCAGTATTAATACCTAATTTAGGAATTTATTTTCATGTTTTCATCTTTTATGATTTTTTTATGTCATTATTAGCCCGTAAGAATTAATAATTTTTCAATCGGAGATGTCTCATGAACATTCTTATTAAAGAAACAGGTGAACTTCGCTCTCTTTCGTTCATTGATTGGCACGACGGTCAGGAATACACAGAACAACTGATCTCAGCCTCCGGAGAAGACTGCAACCTCCTCTTTGATCAAGACGGTGAAGTTTTTATGACGGATGCTCCTACTTTTAGCAAGTGGAACGCCTTCTTTTTAGAAGTCTCCACTGCGATGTCGATTCTGCCTGTTCTGCCCCTCGGTCTGAAACCGATTTCTAAAGCAGAATACGACCCCCCTTCGTACATCTCTAAAAATCTTTATCGACTGTCCTCAAGGTTGGGCTCAGACCCAACCTTTTTTTCTCAAAACATGGTAACAAGCTACTTCTGAAAGTGTCTTTGAGGGCCAAGCCCAAGTCTTCTGAATGTACAATCGAGGGTCGCACATTTTTTTAGTTTGAAGAAAAACTCTTTTTAAATCTTAAGGTTACATTAACAAATGGGCATTGAAATTGATCTCGAACGCGATTCATTATTAGGAGAAGTTTCGCGTAAACGCCTTCGTGAAAGTTACATGAAGGAAGAAGAGCAGAGCCCGCAGGAACGCTTTGCAACGGTAGCAGAAACATTCGCAAGTAACCCTGCTCATGCTCAGCGTATTTACGATTACGCCTCTAAGCATTGGCTTTCCTTCTCGACCCCTATCCTTTCTTTCGGCAGAAGCAAGAAAGGACTCCTATCAGCTGCTTTGAAGTTTATATGCAAGACACAGCTGAGGGTCTCGTTAATACACTTTCCGAAGTCAACTGGCTTTCCATGCTGGGCGGCGGGGTTGGCATCCATGTAGATATTAGAAGCGCGGACGATAAGTCCGTCGGCGTAATGCCTCACTTAAAAATCTATGATGCAGCTTGCCTGGCTTACCGTCAGGGCAGAACTCGCCGTGGATCTTATGCTGCTTTCCTTGATGTGGATCATCCCGACATCATTCAATTTTGGAAATGCGTAAGCCGACCGGAGACCAGAACTTGAGAACGCTCTCAACCTGCATCACGGTGTAAACATCTCCGACAAATTCATGCGTTTAATTGAAAAGAGCATGGTTGATGCTGACGCGGACGACTCTTGGGAACTTCGGGACCCTCATTCCCACCGTGTTGTTGAAGTGGTATCTGCCAGAGATATTTGGCAGCGCTATCCTTGAACTCAGAATGCAGACCGGTGAGCCTTACATTGTCTTTATTGATGCAGCAAACCGAGCCCTTCCCTCTTGGCTCAGCGACAAGGGCTTAAAATTCACGGCTCCAATCTTTGTACAGAAATCTTTTTGCCGACAAGCGAAAAAAGAACTGCCGTTTGCTGCCTTTCTTCCCTGAATCTGGAATATTTTGATCATTGGAATACCAATGAACAATTCATTCCTGACGTAATGGAATTCTTGGACAACGTCCTCCAATACTTCATTGATAATGCTCCGAACTCTGTTGAAAGAGCTCGTTATTCCGCTCTGCGTGAAAGATCTATTGGTATCGGAGCATTAGGATTCCATGCATATCTACAGTCAAAACGGATTCCTATTGAATCCGTTTTAGCCAAGTCTATTAATTACCGCATGTTCTCCCATATTAGAGAAGAGTGCGCTCGCGGTGATGAGATTCTTTGCGAAAAGCGCGGTCCGTGTCCGGATGCGAAAGACGCCGGCATTCCGAGACGCTTCTCTCATTGGAACGCAATTGCTCCGAATGCTTCCTCCAGTTTGATCATGGGAGCCACATCTCCTTCGATCGAACCGATCCGTGCAAATATTTATCGTCAGGACACGCTTTCCGGTGCTCATATTATTAAGAACAAGATGTTGATTCCTGTTCTTGAAGAGTACGGATTAAATACGGATGAAGTTTGGACTAGCATCACCGCTCACGACGGTTCCGTTCAGCATTTGGAAGCCTTGCCGCAGGTAATTCGAGATGTTTTCAAAACCGCCCAGGAAATCGACCAGCGCTGGCTGATTGATCTTGCTGCTGACCGTCAGGAATTTATTGACCAAGGTCAATCTTTGAATCTCTTCTTCCCGGCTGATGTTTCTATCGCTTATCTCCATGCCTGTCACTTCCTGGCATGGAAGGTTGGTTTGAAGAGCCTTTACTACTGTCGAAGCGACAAACTCCGCAAAGCCGATAAGTTAGGTGAAAAGTTGAAAGACATCGTCTTGAAGAGTCCATCAACATGCGCGAAGTTCTCGAGAATTCAAGCTGTCTTGCCTGCGAAGGATGAGCAATGAAATCAAGTTTGACAAAAAGCCGGAATTACTACAAACCCTTTTCTCTTATCCATGGGCCTATGATGCATTCATGGCCAGTGAGCAAATGCACTGGCTTTGGACAGAGGTTCCGATGATCGAAGACATCAAGGACTGGAAAAATGTTTTGACTGACGGAGAGAGAGACTTTCTGACTAAGGTCTTCCGTTTTTTCACACAGGGCGACATTGACGTCAGCTCTGCTTACGTCAATACCTACCTGCCCTTCTTCCCGACACCTGAGATTCGTATGATGCTCTCGAGCTTTGCTGCTCGAGAAGCAGTGCATATCGCAGCCTATTCTCATTTGATCGAGACCATCGGTATGCCGGAAACCGTTTACAACGAGTTCCTGCAATACGAAGCCATGGCGGAAAAGCACGATTTCTTCCACGGTCTCGCCGAAGACCAGCAGGAAAACATCGCTGTGAAAATGGCTGCTTTTTCTGCCTTCACGGAAGGTATGCAGCTGTTCTCAAGTTTTGTGATGCTTCTTAACTTCACAAGAAACGGCACCATGAAAGGCATGGGGCAGATCATCGCCTGGTCCATCAATGATGAAACGTCTGCACAGAAAGCATGATCCGTTTATTCCGTGAATACATTATTGAGAATCCGGAACTTTGGACCGACTCTCTGAAGAAGCGCATTTACGACATCGCCGAGAAAATGATCGAGTTGGAAGATGCATTCATCGACCTTGCTTTCGGCGTCAATGACATGAGCAAACAGAATCTGTCTCCCGCAGATGTGAAAGCCTACATTCGCTGGATCTGCGACCGCAGACTTGCCGCAATGGGCATGAAAGAGATTTTTAAAGTAAACGTCAATCCGCTTCCTTGGGTCGACTCCATGCTTGGCGTAACGCATACCAACTTCTTTGAGAATCGTGTTGTCGACTATGCCAAGGGGAGCTTTGAGCGGCTCTTGGGGGAGATGTTTGGGGACAAGCAGGAACAAAATAATCTCACAGACAACAATCGTTCCAATTGAAAAAGGGGGCCCGCGAGGTCTCCTTTCTTTTTATTGACTCGTACATTTGACTCTCTCCCTGCCTATCTACAGACGGTAGTTAATTTCTGGTTTTTTCATATGTAGTGAACATGTTCACACTCACAAAAACAAACCCGACGAAACCATTTGGTACCAGAGAAATTCAAGGACAGTAGAAAAGGACAAGAACAAAATGTTGTTGTATAAAACATACAACAATTAGAAACATTTGTAAGACGTACCCAACTTGCGCACACCGAATTGTTTCGCTAAGATGCACGTCCTGTCGCTGGTGCACAACGCAGCAACGATAAACGGAAACGAAGTTCTACATTTGAAGTTGTTCAGTCGCTTGACAGAAAATTTTAAACGAGTAGAATTTTAATTCTTCGCTCACGAAACTGAGCGGCGGCGAAAGCCGATATGATCTTTAAAAATTTATCGACGACCGATAAGAGCGGGCACTAAGAAGTCTGCAGTGAAAGCTGCAAATTTAAATGCTCGATCTTATTGGAGATGAAGGAGTAGAAAATACCCGTCAAACACCAAGAAGAGTAATTCGAGCGACAACACAAGATTAAACAATAGAGTTTGATCATGGCTCAGATTGAACGCTGGCGGCAGGCCTACACATGCAAGTCGAACGGTAACAGGAAACAGCTTGCTGTTTGCTGACGAGTGGCGGACGGGTGAGTAATGTCTGGGAAACTGCCTGATGGAGGGGGATAACTACTGGAAACGGTAGCTAATACCGCATAACGTCGCAAGACCAAAGAGGGGGACCTTCGGGCCTCTTGCCATCGGATGTGCCCAGATGGGATTAGCTAGTAGGTGGGGTAACGGCTCACCTAGGCGACGATCCCTAGCTGGTCTGAGAGGATGACCAGCCACACTGGAACTGAGACACGGTCCAGACTCCTACGGGAGGCAGCAGTGGGGAATATTGCACAATGGGCGCAAGCCTGATGCAGCCATGCCGCGTGTATGAAGAAGGCCTTCGGGTTGTAAAGTACTTTCAGCGGGGAGGAAGGGAGTAAAGTTAATACCTTTACTCATTGACGTTACCCGCAGAAGAAGCACCGGCTAACTCCGTGCCAGCAGCCGCGGTAATACGGAGGGTGCAAGCGTTAATCGGAATTACTGGGCGTAAAGCGCACGCAGGCGGTTTGTTAAGTCAGATGTGAAATCCCCGGGCTCAACCTGGGAACTGCATCTGATACTGGCAAGCTTGAGTCTCGTAGAGGGGGGTAGAATTCCAGGTGTAGCGGTGAAATGCGTAGAGATCTGGAGGAATACCGGTGGCGAAGGCGGCCCCCTGGACGAAGACTGACGCTCAGGTGCGAAAGCGTGGGGAGCAAACAGGATTAGATACCCTGGTAGTCCACGCCGTAAACGATGTCGACTTGGAGGTTGTGCCCTTGAGGCGTGGCTTCCGGAGCTAACGCGTTAAGTCGACCGCCTGGGGAGTACGGCCGCAAGGTTAAAACTCAAATGAATTGACGGGGGCCCGCACAAGCGGTGGAGCATGTGGTTTAATTCGATGCAACGCGAAGAACCTTACCTGGTCTTGACATCCACGGAAGTTGTAGAGATACGAATGTGCCTTCGGGAACTGTGAGACAGGTGCTGCATGGCTGTCGTCAGCTCGTGTTGTGAAATGTTGGGTTAAGTCCCGCAACGAGCGCAACCCTTATCCTTTGTTGCCAGCGGTCCGGCCGGGAACTCAAAGGAGACTGCCAGTGATAAACTGGAGGAAGGTGGGGATGACGTCAAGTCATCATGGCCCTTACGACCAGGGCTACACACGTGCTACAATGGCGCATACAAAGAGAAGCGACCTCGCGAGAGCAAGCGGACCTCATAAAGTGCGTCGTAGTCCGGATTGGAGTCTGCAACTCGACTCCATGAAGTCGGAATCGCTAGTAATCGTGGATCAGAATGCCACGGTGAATACGTTCCCGGGCCTTGTACACACCGCCCGTCACACCATGGGAGTGGGTTGCAAAAGAAGTAGGTAGCTTAACCTTCGGGAGGGCGCTTACCACTTTGTGATTCATGACTGGGGTGAAGTCGTAACAAGGTAACCGTAGGGGAACCTGCGGTTGGATCACCTCCTTACCTTAAAGAAGCGTACTTTGAAGTGCTCACACAGATTGTCTGATGAAAATGAGCAGTAAAACCTCTACAGGCTTGTAGCTCAGGTGGTTAGAGCGCACCCCTTAAGTCTAGTGGTTCAAGTCCACCGCCCTTTGCACGGCGGTAATTTGAAGAGGTTTTAACTACATGTTATGGGGCTATAGCTCAGCTGGGAGAGCGCCTGCTTTGCACGCAGGAGGTCTGCGGTTCGATCCCGCATAGCTCCACCATCTCTGTAGTGATTAAATAAAAAATATACTCATCTTCAGGTACCTGCAAAGGTTTGCGATAGTTTTGCTCTTTAAAAATCTGGATCAAGCTGAAAATTGAAACACTGAACAACGAGAGTTGTTCGTGAGTCTCTCAAATTTTCGCAACACGATGATGGATCGAAAGAAACATCTTCGGGTTGTGAGGTTAAGCGACTAAGCGTACACGGTGGATGCCCTGGCAGTCAGAGGCGATGAAGGACGTGCTAATCTGCGATAAGCGTCGGTAAGGTGATATGAACCGTTATAACCGGCGATTTCCGAATGGGGAAACCCAGTGTGTTTCGACACACTATCATTAACTGAATCCATAGGTTAATGAGGCGAACCGGGGGGAACTGAAACATCTAAGTACCCCGAGGAAAAGAAATCAACCGAGATTCCCCCAGTAGCGGCGAGCGAACGGGGAGGAGCCCAGAGCCTGAATCAGTGTGTGTGTTAGTGGAAGCGTCTGGAAAGGCGCGCGATACAGGGTGACAGCCCCGTACACAAAAATGCACATATTGTGAGCTCGATGAGTAGGGCGGGACACGTGGTATCCTGTCTGAATATGGGGGGACCATCCTCCAAGGCTAAATACTCCTGACTGACCGATAGTGAACCAGTACCGTGAGGGAAAGGCGAAAAGAACCCCGGCGAGGGGAGTGAAAAAGAACCTGAAACCGTGTACGTACAAGCAGTGGGAGCCTCTTTTATGGGGTGACTGCGTACCTTTTGTATAATGGGTCAGCGACTTATATTCTGTAGCAAGGTTAACCGAATAGGGGAGCCGAAGGGAAACCGAGTCTTAACTGGGCGTTAAGTTGCAGGGTATAGACCCGAAACCCGGTGATCTAGCCATGGGCAGGTTGAAGGTTGGGTAACACTAACTGGAGGACCGAACCGACTAATGTTGAAAATTAGCGGATGACTTGTGGCTGGGGGTGAAAGGCCAATCAAACCGGGAGATAGCTGGTTCTCCCCGAAAGCTATTTAGGTAGCGCCTCGTGAACTCATCTCCGGGGGTAGAGCACTGTTTCGGCAAGGGGGTCATCCCGACTTACCAACCCGATGCAAACTGCGAATACCGGAGAATGTTATCACGGGAGACACACGGCGGGTGCTAACGTCCGTCGTGAAGAGGGAAACAACCCAGACCGCCAGCTAAGGTCCCAAAGTCATGGTTAAGTGGGAAACGATGTGGGAAGGCCCAGACAGCCAGGATGTTGGCTTAGAAGCAGCCATCATTTAAAGAAAGCGTAATAGCTCACTGGTCGAGTCGGCCTGCGCGGAAGATGTAACGGGGCTAAACCATGCACCGAAGCTGCGGCAGCGACGCTTATGCGTTGTTGGGTAGGGGAGCGTTCTGTAAGCCTGCGAAGGTGTACTGTGAGGTATGCTGGAGGTATCAGAAGTGCGAATGCTGACATAAGTAACGATAAAGCGGGTGAAAAGCCCGCTCGCCGGAAGACCAAGGGTTCCTGTCCAACGTTAATCGGGGCAGGGTGAGTCGACCCCTAAGGCGAGGCCGAAAGGCGTAGTCGATGGGAAACAGGTTAATATTCCTGTACTTGGTGTTACTGCGAAGGGGGGACGGAGAAGGCTATGTTGGCCGGGCGACGGTTGTCCCGGTTTAAGCGTGTAGGCTGGTTTTCCAGGCAAATCCGGAAAATCAAGGCTGAGGCGTGATGACGAGGCACTACGGTGCTGAAGCAACAAATGCCCTGCTTCCAGGAAAAGCCTCTAAGCATCAGGTAACATCAAATCGTACCCCAAACCGACACAGGTGGTCAGGTAGAGAATACCAAGGCGCTTGAGAGAACTCGGGTGAAGGAACTAGGCAAAATGGTGCCGTAACTTCGGGAGAAGGCACGCTGATATGTAGGTGAAGTCCCTCGCGGATGGAGCTGAAATCAGTCGAAGATACCAGCTGGCTGCAACTGTTTATTAAAAACACAGCACTGTGCAAACACGAAAGTGGACGTATACGGTGTGACGCCTGCCCGGTGCCGGAAGGTTAATTGATGGGGTCAGCGTAAGCGAAGCTCTTGATCGAAGCCCCGGTAAACGGCGGCCGTAACTATAACGGTCCTAAGGTAGCGAAATTCCTTGTCGGGTAAGTTCCGACCTGCACGAATGGCGTAATGATGGCCAGGCTGTCTCCACCCGAGACTCAGTGAAATTGAACTCGCTGTGAAGATGCAGTGTACCCGCGGCAAGACGGAAAGACCCCGTGAACCTTTACTATAGCTTGACACTGAACATTGAGCCTTGATGTGTAGGATAGGTGGGAGGCTTTGAAGTGTGGACGCCAGTCTGCATGGAGCCGACCTTGAAATACCACCCTTTAATGTTTGATGTTCTAACGTGGACCCGTAATCCGGGTTGCGGACAGTGTCTGGTGGGTAGTTTGACTGGGGCGGTCTCCTCCTAAAGAGTAACGGAGGAGCACGAAGGTTGGCTAATCCTGGTCGGACATCAGGAGGTTAGTGCAATGGCATAAGCCAGCTTGACTGCGAGCGTGACGGCGCGAGCAGGTGCGAAAGCAGGTCATAGTGATCCGGTGGTTCTGAATGGAAGGGCCATCGCTCAACGGATAAAAGGTACTCCGGGGATAACAGGCTGATACCGCCCAAGAGTTCATATCGACGGCGGTGTTTGGCACCTCGATGTCGGCTCATCACATCCTGGGGCTGAAGTAGGTCCCAAGGGTATGGCTGTTCGCCATTTAAAGTGGTACGCGAGCTGGGTTTAGAACGTCGTGAGACAAAGTTCGGTCCCTGTTCGCCGTGCTGGAAGATTGACGGGGGCCGCTCCCAGTACGAGAGATTCCGAGTGGACGCACCTCTGGTAAAAATGGGTTGTCACGCCAGTGGCATTGTCAGCTAAGTGGAAGAGACAATCAAGCATCTAGCTGGAAACTTGCCCGTGAAGATGAGTCTTCCCGGAGGCAAACCTCCTCAAGAGTCGTGTCCTGGAGAATCAGCAATGTCGATAGGTCAGGTGCCGTGAGTAGCGCTGAGCCAACCGATACTAATTGCTCGTGAGGCTTGATCCCATAACCGTGCTGTTTGGTGTGCGTTGTAGGTCGCTGCAAAGAGAGAGATCAAAGAGACCTCAGCAAAGAGTTACTTAATATTCACCCGGAATTGACCAGTTTTAAGCCCGGAGGCCATAAAGCAGGGTGGAACCACTCCTTCCCATCCCGAACAGGACAGTGAAACGTGCCTCCACGCCGATGATAGTGA
>VOFK01003185.1_pt1 | contig 28730 bp, 49 predicted proteins | sample 5384121 | NCBI WGS metagenome assembly VOFK01 (sample SAMN12384730, study PRJNA508395) | human gut metagenome | isolation source: healthy gut J | host: Homo sapiens | reverse complement strand
TGATTTGGAACGGCGACAGTGAAACTCTTATGATTACAGAGAACACGCAGCCGACAATCGTTACAATGAGTGTTGCGGCACTTAGAGTATTGCAAGAAAAAGGTATTAAGCCTGACGTTGTTGCCGGACTTAGCCTTGGTGAATATACTGCACATATTGCGTCGGGTTCAATGGAATTTGCCGACGGTTGTAAGACTTGTAAAAAAACGCGGTAAGTATATGCAGGAGGAAGTGCCTGTAGGAAAAGGCGCTATGGCGGCTATTATCGCACTTTCCGCAGAGGACGTTATCGCTTGCTGCGAAGAGGCTTCAAAAGTCGGTATTTGTTCACCTGCAAACTTTAACTGTCCTGGTCAAATCGTTGTATCGGGTGAAGTTGCGGCAGTGGATAAGTGTTGTGAATTGGCAAAGGAAAAGGGCGCAAAACGTGCTTTAAAAACTTCCTGTTTCAGCTCCGTTCCATTGTGCTATGCTTATAGGCGCAGGCGAAAAACTTGCAAAAAGAACTTGAAAATGTAGAAGTTAAGGATATGCAAATTCCTGTAATCACAAACGTAACTGCTGATTACGTTTCTTCAAAGGAAGATATTAAACCGCTTTTAATCAAGCAAGTATCTTCATCTGTTAAATGGGAAGAAACTATCAGAAGAATGATAGCAGACGGAGTTGATACATTCGTTGAAGTCGGACCGGGTAAGGCACTTAGCGGATTTATAAAGAAAGTTTCAAGAGATGTAAAGGTGTTTAACGTAGAGGACATGGCGTCACTTGAAAAGACTCTTGAAGGTCTTAACGCATAACAGAGAGGAGATAAAGAAATGTTAAAAGGTAAAACAGCGGTAATTACAGGCTCGGGCAGAGGTATAGGTAAATCAATCGCCCTAAAACTTGCGTCACACGGTGCAAATATCGTTATAAACGATATTCCTTCATCGGATTATGCAGACGAAACTTGTGAAGAAGTTAAAAAGCTTGGTGTAGAATGTATAGTTGTTAAAGGCGATGTAAGAAATACCGAAGATGTTCAAAAACTTGTATCGGAAACTATGGATAAATTTGGTCATATCGACATATTTGTTAATAACGCAGGCATTACAAAGAGACGGTCTTATGATTAGAATGTCAGAAGATGATTGGGATCTTGTTATGGATATAAATCTAAAGGGTGCATTTAATTGTATCAAAGCAGTTGCAAGACCTATGATGAAACAAAGAAGCGGTGCTATAATCAATATGGCGTCAATCGTAGGTGTTATGGGTAATCCGGGTCAGGCAAACTATGTTGCCTCAAAAAAAGCAGGTCTTATCGGTCTTACAAAGACAACAGCAAAGGAATTTGCATCAAGAGGTATCAGATGTAACGCAGTAGCACCGGGCTTTATCCGTTCTGCTATGACAGACGTATTGTCTGACGATGTAAAGAAGAAATATCTTGATTCAATTCCGCTTGGGGAATTCGGAGAAACTGAAAATATTGCAGATGTTGTTGCATTTTTGGCATCTGATATGTCAAAATACGTTACAGGTCAAGTAATAAATGTTGACGGCGGACTTGTTATGTAATATAATATGTATATAATTCGTTTAGAATTTATATAGACATTACTGAAAGGGGGTGCAAGTGAATAATGGAATTTGAAAGAGTAAAGAACGTTATCGTTGACCAACTAAGTGTTGATGCAGATGAAGTAACTTTGGAAGCATCATTCGTTGACGATTTGGGTGCAGCAGACTCATTGGACGTTGTTGAACTTATCATGGGTCTTGAAACAGAATTTGATATCGAAATCCCTGATGAAGATGCTGAAAAAGATCAGCACAGTAGGCGACGCAGTTGAATATATTAAGAGTCATGCGTAAGATACGAAGTCGTGCCTTGTATCAATACTCTTGGTGCAAGGCATGAAATTTTTTTGAAAAAAAGAAATTAATTTTATTATATAGATAAGGATAAACAATAGGAGGTAACTAAATGAGAAGAGTTGTTGTAACAGGCTTAGGTGCTGTAACCCCTATAGGAAATAACGTTGAAGAATTTTGGAACGGTATCAAAGCAGGTAAATGCGGTATTGATAAAGTAACACTTTTTGACGCAACTGATTTTAAGACACAGATTGCCGGTGAAGTTAAGAATTTTTGAGCCGACTGATTTTATCGAGAAGAAAGACGCTCGTAAAATGGACAGATATACTCAGCTTGCAATGGTAGCGGCTGACGAGGCTGTTAAGGATTCCGGTCTTAATATGGAAGACGAAGACCCTTGGAAAGTCGGAGTTATAACAGGTTCGGGTATCGGCGGTATCCATACTCTTGAGGAACAGCATAAGTCACTTCTTGACAGAGGTCCGGGACGTGTAAGTCCGTTCTTTATTCCTATGATGATAGGTAATATGGGTGCTGCACAGATTGCTATTAAGTACGGAGCAAGAGGTGTAAATGAAAATATCGTTACAGCTTGTGCTTCGGGTACAAACGCTATCGGTGACGCTTTTAAGACACATTCAGCACGGTGCTAACGATGTTATCATCGCAGGCGGTGCAGAGGCGGCTGTAAGTCCGCTTGCATTTGCAGGCTTCTGTAATATGAAAGCTATGTCAACAAGAAATGACGATCCTAAAACAGCGTCAAGACCGTTTGACGCAGAACGTGACGGATTTGTTCTAAGTGAAGGTGCAGGCTTTATAGTTATAGAAGAACTTGAACACGCAAAGCAGAGAGGAGCTCCTCACATTTATTGTGAACTTGTCGGCTACGGTGCAACTGATGATGCTTACCACATCACAAGCCCTATTCCGGGCGGTGTCGGCGGTGCAAAGGCTATGTCACTTGCAATCGAAGACGCAGGTTTAAAGCCTGAAGATGTAACATACATCAACGCTCACGGTACATCAACAAAGTATAATGACGAGTTTGAAACACAAGCCATAAAAAGAGGCTCTTGGCGACGCGGCTAAGAACGTTGCAGTAAGCTCAACAAAGTCAATGACAGGTCACCTTTTGGGTGCGGCAGGCGGTGTCGAGGCAATCGTTTGTGCATTGGCTATCAAGGACAGTTACATTCCTGCAACAATCAATTACAATACACCTGACCCTGCTTGTGATTTGGATATAGTTCCGAATAAGGGCAGAGAACAGGAAGTTAAAGTTGCAATGTCAAATTCACTTGATTTGGCGGTCATAATGCAACTATCGTAATGAAAAAAAAAATACGAAGATTAATTAAATAAACTTTAAACAATAGGGGATGTCTTTTTAAGGCACCCTCTACTGTTATGTGGATTGCTCTAAGCGGTGAACGGTTTACTCTTTAGAGCAGTGTATGTACAGAGAAAGGAAAGCTGTTATGAAAAAAAACGTACAAGAGAAAATCGGTTACACATTTAAAAATGTCAATCTTTTAGAAACGGCACTTACACACAGCTCATATGCGAATGAGTGTAAAAAAGAAAATAACGAACGTCTTGAATTTTTGGGCGATTCTGTTTTGAGTGTTATAATTAGTGACTATATATTCAGACGTTTGCCGAATGTTGACGAGGGCTGGCTTTCAAAATATCGTGCAACGCTTGTCTGCGAACAGTCGCTTAACGAAATATCTAAGAAAATTTCGCTTAGCAAATTTATATTGCTTGGTAAGGGTGAAGAAATGACAGGCGGACGTCAGAGAGCGTCTATCGTTTCAGATGCATTTGAGGCAGTTTTGGCGGCAATTTATCTTGACGGCGGTATGGAAACGGCAAGAAAATGGGTAATCGACCTTATGCGTGATTCGATTAACGAAGTTGTGACAGGTCACGGATATGCCGACTATAAAACAATGCTGCAAGAGGCACTTCAAAAAGGTACACAGGGCAAAGTCACATACAGAACAATCGGCGAATCCGGTTTGATCACAACAAAGTGTTTGAAGTTGAAGTGCTTGTCGATGATGTTCCTAAAAATAAAGGAACAGGTCACAGCAAAAAAGAGGCTGAACAAAATGCGGCACATACTTTGCTTAAATCAATGGGAAAAAGTACAGTGACTATGAAAACGTATAATATACCGATATTTGTACCGCACAGAGGTTGTCCGTTTGATTGTGTTTTTTGCAATCAAAAACGTATAACGGGGACACAAAAAGAAGTCACGGCTGATGATGTTCATAATATCATAGGAGAATATCTTAAAACATTGCCGAGTAAAAAACAGACGTATCGAGGCGGCGTTTTTTGGCGGCAGCTTTACCGGTAATACCGATTAACGAACAAAGCGAACTTTTTAGCCGCTGCGAATGAATATCTTAAAAAAGGAGATATTGACGGAATACGTCTTTCAACCAGACCTGATTATATAGATAAAGAAATACTTGATAATCTGCTTAAATACGGAGTTACAACGATTGAACTCGGTGTACAGTCTATGGACGACGGTGTTTTGAAATCATCAAACAGGGGACACACAAGAGAAGATGTTATTAATGCGGTAAAGCTGATAAAGGAATATCCGTTTACACTTGGACTTCAGATGATGACAGGTTTGCCGGGTGATACCGATGAAAAATCTCTTTATACGGCAGATGAAATAATAAAGCTGAAACCTGATATTGTACGCATATATCCGACGCTTACCATAAAGGACACATTCCTTGAAAAATGTATCTTACGGTAAATATAAACCGCAGTCGGTTGATGAGGCGGTTAATCTTGCAAAACAGCTTTTATTGAAATTTGAAAAGAATAATATAACTGTTATAAGAGTCGGTTTGCAGTCAACCGATGAAATAAGCGAGAACGGTTCTGTTGTTGCAGGACCTGTACACAGCTCATTTCGTGAACTTGTCGAAAGCAGTATTTATTATGACATTATATGCGGTAAATTGAAAGACGGCTGTAAAAGAGCAGACGTTTATGTAAATCCGAGAGAAGTTTCAAAAGCAGTCGGTAATAAGCGTTGCAATATAATTAAATTAAAACAAGAGAAAAATATCGATGTAAAGATATGTACAGATGAAAATTTGGAAAAAAAAGAGAGGTGAGATGTACTTGCTATTAAAAAGACTTGAACTGCAAGGTTTTAAATCATTTGCCGATAAAACAATTCTTGAATTTGTTGAAGGCTCAACGGCGGTCGTAGGTCCTAACGGCAGCGGAAAAAAGTAATATTTCCGACGCTATTCGTTGGGTTATCGGTGAAATGAGTGCAAAATCTCTCAGAGGTTCTAATATGCAAGATGTCATTTTTGCAGGTACAGAAACGAGAAAGCCTGTCAATTTTGCGGAAGTGAGTCTTGTACTTGATAACAGCAGTCATTTGTTTGATATAAATTATGATGAAGTTGTTGTAACAAGACGACTTTTCAGAAGCGGTGAAAGTGTGTATCAGATTAATCGCTCAAACTGTCGTTTGAAAGATATACATGAGCTGTTTATGGATACGGGTCTTGGACGTGACGGTTATTCTATTATCGGACAGGGTAATGTGTCACAGATATTGTCAACCAAAGCCGAGGACAGAAGAAGTCTGTTTGAGGAGGCGGCAGGTATATCAAAATATAAGTACAGACGTGAAGAGGCGGAGCGAAAAGCTAAAGGGTGTTGAAGAAAACCTTGTAAGAATTTCCGATATAACGACTGAACTTGAAGGTCAGCGAGGACCTCTTAAACGTCAGTCGGAAAAAGCGAGAAAGTATTTGACATACTATGAAGAATATAAAGGACTTGACGTAAATTTAAGCATTATAACGATAGACAAAACCGACTTGCCGCCAAAGAGGCAGACAGGCTTTATAACAGTGTTGAAGAAGAACTTGCCGAGCTCAGAGCAACAGAATCGGAAACAGAACAAAAAATCACATCGCTTTATAATGAAAGTGAACAAGCCGATACCGAAATAGCGGAACAGAACAAACTTCTTCGTGAGGCTGAGTCAAAGAATATGGAAACCAAAAAATCATATTTCTTTTTATTTGAAAACAACATAAAGAATAATGAGCTTATGCTTAAAAGAATTGATAACGAAATTCAAAGCATAAAAGATAAAAATATTGAACGTGAAAACGGTATAGAAAAGCAAAAGGCAGAGATTGAAGAAAAGAATAAAGATGCCGAAGAAATGCTTACTGCGTTCGATTCTATGAAAGAGGAACAGGACGAAATTGCAAAGCAGAAAGATACTCTTTCAAAAGAAATCGACAGTCTGCAGGGCGATATTATCGAAAAGCAGAATTTGATTGCGACAAATCGTGCAACAAATAAACGGTGTTGAAAATTTGAGGAGCAGTTTTATAGAACGACGAGAAGTGGTTGAAACCGAAATAAAGACCTTTAACGAGGGTGTTTCAAACACAAAACAGGAGATAGAAAACTGCAAAAAGGAAATATCGGAAAAGTCTGAAAAGTGCGGTAAGATGAAAGAAACCATAAACCGCCATAACGAAAACATAAATAAGTTAAAATCCGAAAAACGATAAACTTACATCAAGTCTTAACAATATGAATGTCGAGTATAATTCAAAATCTTCAAAGAAGAAAATTCTTGAGGGTATGGAAAACGATTATGCCGGATATTCAAAGAGCGTAAAGGCGGTGCTTAAAGCCGAAGAACTAAAAAAAATCAGAATTTACGGTACTGTATCGGGACTTGTGGACGTAAAAAGGAATACGTTACGGCTATTGAAATCGCACTCGGCGGAGCGTTGCAGAATATCATAGTAGAGAGCGAAGAGGACGCAAAGACGGCGATTAATTATCTTCGCAGAAATAATGCAGGTCGTGCAACATTTTTGCCGGTGTCGGCTGTAAAAGGCAGAGAACTTGATAATGTTGGTGAAATAAGCAAGCAAAAAAAAGGCTTTATCGGACTTGGAAGTAAACTTATAAAAATATAACAGTAAGTACGACGGTATTATAAAAAGTTTGCTCGGCAGAGTTGTTGTGGTTGATAATGTGGATAATGCCATTGCTATGAGCCGACATTTCGGGTATAAATTCAGAGTTGTAACACTTGAGGGCGAAATATTGAACGCAGGCGGTTCGATGTCGGGCGGCAGCGTAAATAAGCAAAGCGGATTTTTTGTCGAGAGCTACTGAAATAAAAACACTTACATCGGAATTAAACGATTTGTCAGTTAAAATAAAAAGAGGTTGGCGACAAAAACAGCAGATTGAAAAATGATATGAGAACTATAAATAATCAGTTGTCGTCATATGTTCCGCTTGTGAGAGAGTATGAGGACGAGATACTTCGTCTGGAAAAATACGCAAAAACATCTTGAAGAAAAGATTGAATCGGGAAGTAATACGGAGAAAAACTATAAAGCAGAGCTTGGACAGATTGAAAAGCAGCTGTCGGAATCTTCGGATGATATTGCCGAGCTTTTGCAGAATGTCAGAAATCTTGAAAAAGAAAGTAATGACTTACAGAGCAAAGCGGAAAAAACTGAATGAAGAATTTAATCGAATTTCAGAGAAAAAAGACGAGAAGTCACAAAGCTTGATGGATAACACGATGAAACTTGCAGATATGCAAAGGGACATTAAAGTTATCGAAAAGATATTGAAACAAAGAAGAATGATATTGCAAATTCCGTAAAAAGATATAGCACAAAAAAGCAGGATAAAACAAGAATATGTGCCGAAAACGAAAGTTTAAAAACAGCAGATTGAGGACAAAAACAAGCTGACGGAAGAAATCGCAAAGAGTACGGCGGATATAAATAATTATATCGAGAGTATTCAGAAGAAGAAGAAAAAGCGATATTTCAACGTCACTTCAAAATATCCAAAATTCAAATAAGGATTTAACGGATAAATTGCTGAACTTGCAACAGGAACTTTCAAGACTTGAAAACAGACGTGAAAAACTCAATAACGATATTGAAAATATTATAGGCAGATTGTGGGAGGACTACGAACTGACTTATAACAGTGCGTGTGAAATTAAGACAGAAGTGGAAAACGAGAAAGAATCGTTTGCAAGATTGTCGGAATTGAAGTCGCAGATAAAATCACTTGGCAGTGTAAACGTCGATTCTATCGAAGAATATATAAAGCGGTAGAGGAGAGGTTTGTGTTCTTGACAGAGCAAAAGAGCGATCTTGAAAAAGTCGAAAAATGAACTTAACGGAATAATAGAGTCAATGGAAAAATTGATGAAAGAGCATTTCGGAGAAGCAGTTTCAGGAAATCAATGAGAGTTTCAGTCTGGTATTCAGTGAACTTTTTCGGCGGCGGCAAAGGTGAATTGACTTTAGTCTGATCCGAGCAATGTTCTTGAAAGCGGTATTGAAATTATCGCACAGCTTCCGGGTAAAGGTTCGCAGAATATCAATCTGTATTCGGGCGGTGAAAAGTCGTTTATTGCTATTGCACTTCTGTTTGCAATACTTCGAGTAAAACCGGCTCCGTTCTGTATTTTGGACGAGATTGACGCGGCACTTGACGATGTAAACGTTTCGAGATTTGCAACATATTTAAAAAAATTATATTGAACAGACACAATTCATTGTTATCACTCACAGACGTGGTACAATGGAGGCGGCAAAATATTTTATACGGCGTAACAATGCAGGAAAAAGGCGTTTCTAAGTTGTTGTCACTTCATATAGATGATGTCGCAGACGATATGGTCAGTTAGAGTAGTATATGGGATTCTTTTTTGATAAGTTAAAAAAACGGTTTAACAAAAACTCGTGAATCAATCGCAAAACAAGTTAATAATGTATTCAGTGTGTTCGTAAAAGTTGACGACGAACTTTTTGAAAATCTTGAAGAGGCACTTATTATGGCAGATATAGGTGTAGAAACTTCAACATACATTATTGAAAAACTTCGTGATAATGTTAAACACAAGCATATCACGGACGGAAACCTTGTAAAAGAGGAATTAAAGAGCATAATAAGCGAAATACTCAGTGCGCTTGATACAACGGTGAATACGTCAACAACACCGTCTGTTATTTTGGTGATTGGCGTAAACGGTGTCGGAAAAACAACAAGTATCGGAAAAATCGCATCACATTATAAGTCGATGGGTAAAAGGTACTTCTTGCGGCGGCTGACACATTCAGAGCGGCAGCGATAGATCAACTTTGACATATGGGCGCAGAGAAGCGGTTGTGATATAATCAAGCACCAAGAAAACAGTGATCCGGCGGCAGTTGTGTTTGACGCTTGTACGGCGGCAAAGGCGCGTGGTGCTGATATTCTTATATGTGATACAGCCGGCAGACTTCATAATAAGAAAAAATCTTATGGCGGAGCTTGCAAAGATTAACCGTGTAATTGAACGTGAACTGCCTGATTCGGCAAGAGAAACATTGCTTGTCCTTGACGCGACAACAGGTCAAAAATGCGGTAAGTCAGGCAAAATTGTTCTCCGAGGCGGCGGATATTACGGGAATTATCCTTACAAAGCTTGACGGTACGGCAAAGGCGGTATTGTAATATCAATAGCAAAAGAACAGAATGTTCCGGTTAAATTTGTCGGCGTCGGTGAAGGTATCGACGACTTGCAGGAATTTAACAGCGATGATTTTGCAAAGGCTATATTTGAAGAATAAATAATATAAACTCTGACAGTCAAAAAAAAAATGGCGGTCAGAGTTTTTTGTACAGTTTTTTGGACATAGGTGAATGTATAATTTAAGTAGAAAAGGAGATGGAGAAATGAAAGAACAAAATAAAAAATTGACTATTGCAGAACCTATTGCAGAACGTTTAAGAAATGGAGAAAAAAAGTTATTTGTGCAAAGTGTAAAAAAAGGCTATTATGTTACTGATGCGAAATATATAAGTACAAGTCATGGATTTTATTGCAACAGATGTAATTCTATGGTGAATATAGATCCGGTTATAGATATTGAATAGAAAAAGTATAAAAAAGTTGAAAGGAGATGAAAGAAATGAAAAATTCGGTTTTAGTCACAATAACGGGACTTGCTCATTATTACGGAACGAAGCCGTTCAAAGTTGGAGCGGTAATAAAATTGAAAAAGGAATATGATAACAAATATGATGACGAGGCGATAAGAGCACAACTGCCGTATATCGGTACAGTCGGTTACGTCGCAAACAGTACATATACGGTTTATTCGGGTACATACAGTGCGGGACGTTTATATGATAAAATAGGCGAATGTGCGTGTGCGAAAATTATTTTAATAACACATTCAAGCGCTGTTGCGGAAGTAATAGAGGGCTGTCCGTCAGAGAGTATGGGCGAATGTGTATTTGAATAAAAAAAAAAAAAGTTTATCCATAAAGGATAACTTTTTTGTGGCTGCGGATCCAGGATTCGAACCCGGACAAAATGAGTCAGAGTCATTTGTGCTACCTTTACACAAATCCGCAACGATAACTGACAAATGATATAATACCATATAATCTAACTTTTGTCAACAGTTTTTTTAAAAAGTTTTTTTTGCTGTTGATAAATATAATTTTATATGATAGAATATATATTATTAATCAAAAAAAAAAAATGGTGCGAGGGACCGGACTTGAACCGGCACGGTTAAACCACACGCCCCTCAAACGTGCGCGTCTGCCTATTCCGCCACCCTCGCATTAACGTGATTTATTATACCAATAAAAAAAGAGTTTTGTCAATTAAAATAAATATTTTTTTGTGGAGATGTTTTTTAATGAAAAAAATTTTGGCACTTGTTATTATGACTATAATTACTTTTTTCACAGTTAAGTGCTTTTGCAATGGTGGAATCTGCCGAGTGTGCGTGCGTTATAAATGCGTTGACGGGTGATGTTGTATTTTCAAAAAATATGAACCAAAAACACGCAATGGCAAGCACAACTAAAATAATGACAGCCATTGTTGCTATTGAACGTTGTAATATGGACGAAATTGTTGATGTGAGTGCGACGGCGGCAAATCAAGAGGGCTCGGCGGCATACATATCTGAGGGAAATCAATACTATATGAAAGATTTGCTTTACGGTTTAATGCTTAATTCCGGAAATGACGCGGCGGTAGCGATAGCCGAACATGTGTCGGGAAGTGAGGAATCATTTGCGGAGCTGATGAATGAAAAGCGGAAGAACTCGGACTCGGCAATACGCATTTTATGAATCCGAGCGGACTTGACAATCCGGAACATTACACAACGGTTTACAACCTTGCACTTATTGCAAGATATGCAATGACGCTGCCGCAGTTTCGGGAAATAGTCGCAACGCAGACTGCACAAGTACAGGCATTAAATTCAGATGAAATACTTTATTTTTCAAACCACAATAAAATGCTAAGTCTGTATGAGGGAGCAAACGGCATAAAAACAGGCTTTTTACGAAGTCAACGGGCAGATGTCTTGTATCGTCTGCGCAGAGGGACGGAATGGAGTTTATAGCGGTGACTTTGAATGATTCGAACGATTGAATGACCACGCGGAAATGCTTGATTACGCATTTTCGGAACATTATCCGAAAAAACTTATAGAGCAGGGCGATACTGTAAAGGTTACGAATATTGACGGAAAAGATTATTCAATGGTTGCGGCGAGTGACTTTACAATACCGTTTAAAGAACATCAGAAAACGCAGGTAGAAGTTATATCGCATATATCAAATGACTTACAAGCACCTATAAATCAAGGCGAAAAAAGTGGGGTGGCTTGAAATTGTGTGTGACGGAGTGAGCGTCGGTGAAGTTGATATTATTTCGGAAAACGATATTTACGGAGTAAGCAATATAAGATTGAAAAAACAGTTTTTTCAGCAGTTTTATAAGAGTTGCGAAAATATTGTTGGTATAAATGAAAGGAGAAAAAATGGGAGAGATAGTAAGATTACAAAAATATATAGCAATGAGCGGTGTTGCGTCAAGACGTGCCGCAGAAACTATGATACAAGAGGGCAGAGTTAAGGTAAACGGCAAGAAAATAACGGAACAAGGCGTAAAAATCGAAATCGGTGCAGACAATGTATCCGTTGACGATAAGCCGATAAAGCTTAAAAACAAGAAGTATTATATAATGCTTAATAAGCCTGTCGGATATGTTTCAACCGCAAAAGACCAATTTGACCGACCGACTGTTGTTGACCTTATAAAAGAAGATTTGGGTGACGTAAGAATTTTTCCTGTCGGACGACTTGACTATGAAACCGAGGGATTGCTTTTGCTTACAAATGACGGCGACTTCACATACAAAGTCACGCACCCTAAGTTCCATACCGATAAGACTTATATCGCAACGATAAAGGGGCGGTATAACGATAAGCGGTATCAATAAGCTGAGAAACGGTGTTTATATAGATGATTTCAAAACATCACCGGCGGAGGCTGAAATACTTGATGCGGTAGACGGACACACATATTTAAAATAACAATTCACGAGGGTAAAACAGACAGGTTCGTAAAATGTTTGCGGCAATCGGCTGTACGGTTGTCGGCTTGCAGAGAATTAAGATAGGCAACGTGGAACTCGGTAATCTTCCGCTTGAAGATGGCGTCATCTGACAAGTCACGAAGTAAATTATTTGATGAATTCTTAAAAAGAGGCTGTTGACATTTTGTCAACAGCCTCTTTTGTGTATCATATACAAATTTAAGGGGATATTTGTCGATATTTTTTGAAAGCTAACTTGTGAAAAAAAGAAATAAAAATGATTGAAAAAAAAAAAAAATTGCGGTTAAGGTATAATATACTTTAGGTATATTTTTTTATTAAATTTATCTCTAATCTACAAACAATGGAGGTTAAAACATGGGAACAGTTGATAAATTGACTGAACTTCAATACCGCAGAAGTGTAATAAATAACGGCGGCGGAGAAGTAAAAAATCAAAAAGCAGCATGATTCCGGAAAGCTGACAGCAAGAGAGAAATTAATGCTCTTTTGGATGAAGGCAGTTTCGTTGAAATTGATGCTTTTGTAACTCACAGATGTACCGAGTTCGGTATGGATTGTGTTGAGGCTCCGGTGAAGGAGTTGTTACAGGTTACGGTACAGTTGACGGACGTCTTGTTTACGTTTACGCGCAAGACTTTACAGTAATCGGTGGCTCACTTGGAGAAATGCACGCAAAGAAAATTTGCAAAGTCATGGATATGGCGGCAAAGATGGGTGCTCCGATAATCGGAATGAACGATTCGGGCGGTGCAAGAATTCAAGAAGGTATAGACGCTCTTTCAGGTTTCGGAGATATATTCTTCAGAAACACTGTAAACAGCGGTGTAATTCCTCAGATTTCTGTAATTATGGGACCATGTGCAGGCGGTGCTGTTTATTCACCGGCTATTACAGACTTTATCTTTATGGTTGAAAAAAGACAAGTCAGATGTTTATAACAGGTCCACAGGTAATCAGTTCTGTTACAGGTGAAAATGTAACAAGCGAAGAACTTGGCGGCGCTGATACACATACTTCAAAGTCGGGTGTTGCACACTTTAAGGCGGCAAATGACGAAGAATGTATCGCAAAAATCAGAAAGTTGCTTTCATACTTACCTGCAAACAATCTTGAAGAGGCTCCTTACGAACCTACAAATGACGAAATCAATCGTCTTTCAGAAAAACTTACAACAATCGTTCCTGACGATTCGGGTAAGGTGCTTATGACGTTAAGGAAGTTATCGCCGAACTTGTTGATAACGGCGACTTCTTTGAAGTACAGGAAGGCTTTGCAAAGTAATATTGTAATAGGTTTTGCAAGAATGAACGGACAGGTTATCGGTATCGTTGCAAATCAGCCTAAGGTTATGGCAGGTTCACTTGATGTTAACTCATCAGACAAAGCAGCAAGATTTGTACGTTTCTGCGACAGCTTTAATATTCCTCTTGTTACTCTTACAGACGTACCGGGTTATTTCCCTGGCGTTGAACAGGAACAAAACGGTATTATCAGACACGGTGCTAAGTTGCTTTACGCATTCTCAGAGGCTACAGTTCCAAAGATTAACGTAATCTTGAGAAAAGCTTACGGCGGTGCATACATAGCAATGAATTCAAAACATCTTGGTGCTGATATAGTAATGGCATGGCCGACGGCAGAAATCGCTGTTATGGGCCCTGAAGGTGCAGCTAACATCATTTTCAAGAATGATATTAAGGAAAGCTCTGACCCTGTTACTACAAGAAATGAAAAGATTCAGGAATACAGAAATAAGTTTGCATCACCTTACGAGGCTGCAAAGCGTGGTTACGTTGACGATGTAATTGAACCTGATTCAACAAGACCGAGAATAATCGCCGCACTTGAAATGCTTGCATCAAAGCGTGATTCAAGACCGGCTAAAAAAAGCATGGAAATCTTCCTGTTTAATTGTGAAAGGAGATTTTTAGTATGTATTCAGAAGCATTATTGACAGGTCAGAACCTGTCATTAAGTGAAGACGTTGGCAATGGGAGGAGAAACAACAGTTATAGGTTTGGCAATAGTTTTCGCCGTACTTATCATACTTATGATAGTGCTTTCGCTTTTCAAGGTTATATTCTATAAAAAAAGCCTAAAACACAGGCAGCTCCTGCTGCAGCACCGGCTCAAGCCGCACCAGTAGAGGAAGAAACGGCAGACGATACAGACGAAGAAGAAGAGCTTATCGCAGTATTGACAGCCGCAGTTGCCGCAAGTCTAAATACTTCAACGTATAACCTAAGAATTAAGTCATACAGAAGAACAGACAACAAAATGCCTGCTTGGAATAAGGCGGGTGTAACCGAAACAATTAATAATAGATTCTAAAGGAGGCAAAACCTAAATGAGAAAGTTTAATATTTCAGTAAATGGAAAATCATACGAAAGTTGACGTAGAAGAAGTAGGCGGAGTATCAACTCCTGCACCGGCTCCTGTTCAAACAGCCGCTCCTGCACCAAAGGCTGCACCGGCTCCAAAGGCTGCACCGAAAGCTGCTCCTGTTGCAGGCGCTAAGCAAGTAACTGCTCCAATGCCTGGTACAATCGTATCTGTAAAGGTAAATGTTGGTGATAAAGTTGAGGCCGGAACACTTGTTGCCGTACTTGAGGCAATGAAGATGGAAAACGAAATTTTCGCCGGTGTAGACGGAACAGTTGCAGGTATCAGTGTATCAGCAGGTGACAGTGTAAACAGCGGTGACGTAATAGTTTCAGTAAACTAATACAGTCACGACTAAATTATAGAAAGTGGTGACAATAAAGTGTTAGAAAGTTTTGCAAACTTTTTGCAGAATACAGGTTTGTACGCACTTATTTCAAGCGGTGGCATTGACGCCGTTAAGACAATTATAATGATTGCGATAGCTTGCGTACTTCTGTATCTTGCAATAGTAAAAAATTCGAGCCGTTATTGCTACTTCCGATTGCGTTCGGTATGCTTTTGTCAAACTTACCGATGATTAAGGATTCAAGTGCTATTATGATGCACACGGAATTTTTTTACGAATCCGGGTATATGACGGACGGAAAATATATTAATGTCGGATATATCTGTCAGCATGGCGGTCTGCTTGACCTATTGTATCTCGGAGTTAAGCTTGGTATTTATCCTCCGCTTATTTTCGTTGGTATCGGTTGTATGACAGACTTCGGTCCGCTAATTGCCAATCCAAAGAGTATTCTTCTTGGTGCGGCTGCACAGTTCGGTGTATTCTTTACATTCGTAGGTGCTCTTGTTCTAAGCGCTCTTGTACCGTCAATCAATTTCGGTATCAAAGAAGCTGCGTCAATAGGTATCATCGGCGGTGCCGACGGCCCTACGGCTATTTACGTTACAAAATCACTTGCACCGGCACTACTGCCGGCAATCGCCGTTGCGGCATATTCATATATGGCATTGATTCCTGTAATTCAACCGCCTATTATGAAACTTATGACTCGTAAAAAGACAGAATGATTGTTATGGAACAATTAAGACCTGTTTCAAAAACAGAAAAAATCTTGTTCCCAATCATCGTTACAATTATCGTTGCACTTATAATCCCTGACGCAGTGTCACTTGTAGGTTGTCTAATGCTTGGTAACCTTATGAAAGAATCAGGCGTTGTTGAAAGACTTACAAAGATGGCACAGAACGAACTTATGAATATCATAACTTTGTTCCTTGGTGTTACAGTAGGTGCTACTGCAACAGCGTCAAGTTTCCTATCAGCACAGACAATCGGTATTATCGTACTTGGACTTATCGCATTCTGTTTCTCAACAGCAGGCGGCTTGTTCTTGGGTGATATTATGTGTTGGGTAACAAAAGGTAAGGTTAATCCGCTTATCGGAAGTGCCGGCGTTTCAGCCGTACCTATGGCTGCTCGTGTATCTCAAACAGTAGGACAGAAGGAAAATCCTTCAAACTTCCTTTTTTGATGCACGCTATGGGTCCTAACGTTGCCGGAGTTATCGGTTCTGCCGTTGCGGCAGGCGTATTCCTTTGCAATGTTCGGAAATCTTTAATTAAACAGATAATAAAGGAGTGAAATATAAATGGCAAAGGGAAAGAAAGACTGTAGAAATTACAGAAACAGTCCTAAGAGATGCTCACCAGTCACTTATTGCTACAAGAATGACAACAGAGCAGATTCTTCCCTATTGTAGAAAAGCTTGATGACATCGGTTATCATTCGCTTGAGGCATGGGGGAGGAGCTACATTCGATGCCTGCCTAAGATTCCTTAACGAGGATCCTTGGGAAAGATTGAGAAAGATTAAGGATAGAGCTAAAAAGACTCCTATCCAAATGCTTTTCAGAGGACAAAAACATACTTGGTTACAGACACTATGCTGATGATATAGTTGAATATTTCGTTCAAAAGTCAATCGCAAACGGTGTTGATATACTAAGAATTTTTGATGCTCTTAACGACGTCAGAAACCTTGAATGTGCTATCAAGGCTTGTAAGAAAGAAAAAAGGTCATGTACAGGCTACAGTTTGTTACACAACAAGTGAATTCCATACAAACGAAAAGTTCGTTAAAATGGCTAAGCAACTTGAAGAAATCGGTGCAGACTCAATCTGTATCAAGGATATGGCAGGTCTTTTAAGACCATATGTAACATATGACCTTGTAAAGATGATGAAAGAAGAAGTTAAGATTCTATTCAACTTCATACTCACTACACAAGCGGTGAGGCTTCAATGGTTTACCTAAAGGCTATTGAGGCAGGTGTAGACGTAATCGACTGTGCTATGTCACCGTTGGCTATGGGTACATCACAACCGCCTACAGAACCTATGGTTGCGGCTCTTCAAGGTACAGAGTACGATACAGGCTACGATTTGGATAAGCTTATCGAAATCTGCGACTACTTCAAGCCGCTAAGAGAAGAATACATTAAGAGCGGTCTTATGAACACTAAGGTTATGGGTGTTGACGTTAATACTCTTAAGTATCAAGTTCCGGGCGGTATGCTTTCAAACCTTGTATCACAGCTTAAGCAACAGGGCAGAGAAGATGCATATGATGAAGTGCTTAAAGAAGTACCTCGTGTTCGTGCAGACTTCGGTTATCCTCCGCTTGTTACACCGTCATCACGGATTGTCGGTACACAGGCAGTACTTAACGTGCTTATGGGTGAAAGATACAAGATGGTTTCTAAGGAATCAAAGGGTCTTGTAAGAGGCGAATATGGTAAGTGCCCTGCTGAAATCTCTGACGAAATCGTTAAGAAGATTATCGGCGACGAAAAGAGAATTACTTGTCGTCCGGCTGACCTATTAAAGCCTGAGCTTGAACAGATGAAGAAAAGAATGTGCAGAATGGATTGAACAGCCTGAAGATGTATTGTCATATGCATTGTTCGGTCAAGTTGCCGTTAAATTCTTTGAAATACAGACGTGCTCAGAAATATAAAATTGATGCAGATTTAGTGGATATGGAAAATAAGACATATCCGGTTTAATTGCGTGTTTAGTACCGGACGAAATATTTCGTCCGGTATTTTTTTTATAAAAAATTTTAAATACAGGAGGATATTATGATTTTTGGATTTATAGGCAGCGGAAATATGGGCGGTGCTATAATCGGCGGAATTATTAATTCTGATATAGCAAGTCCTGAAAATGTAATTGTTTCGGATAAAAATGAACAGGCATTGAAGAATATTAATGAAAATACGGTGTTAAAGTGACATCGGACAATAAAGAAACGGCAGATAAAGCTGATGTATTGTTTTTGTGTGTAAAACCGCAGTTTTTATACGGTGTAATTGATGAAATCAAAAACAGTGTTTCAGATAATACAGTAATCGTTTCAATAGTCGCAGGACAGGCGATAGAAACGATTGAAAAAGGCTTTTGAACATGATATTAAACTTGTGCGTGTAATGCCTAATACACCGGCTTTAGTCGGCGAGGGAATGGCGGCATTGACACCGAACAGCAATGTTACAAAAGAAGAAACAGATGTAGTTGTAAACGTGTTTAACAGCTTTGGTAAAGGTGAAGTCGTATCGGAAAATCTTATGGATGCCGTAACGGCTGTCAGCGGTTCGTCACCGGCTTATGTGTTTATGATGATTGAGGCAATGGCAGACGCAGCTGTTATAGGCGGTATGCCGAGAAGTCAAGCATATACATTCGCCGCACAAGCGGTACTTGGAAGTGCAAAGATGGTACTTGAAACAGGCAAACACCCGGGGGAATTAAAAGATATGGTTTGCTCACCTGCCGGAACTACAATAGACGCAGTTGCAATACTTGAAAAAAGACGGTTTCAGAAACAGTATCATTGACGCAATGGTAGGTTGTATGAATAAGTCAAAAGAACTTGGAAAAAAAAATAAGATAAAACAATAACGCCACCGATTTTATTATCGGTGGCGTTATTGTATATGAACGTAACATTGTATTCAAACAATGTTAAATATATTATACACTATTAATTGTAAAAATTCAATAGAAAAATAAAAAATCTTTTTAAAAATATCTCTGATTTTTAAACATTATCGAAGTATGATATATATTTTTACGGGTGCTTGTTTATTAAATAAATACTCATATAAGTCGATAAAATAGTCGTCTGTCATACTTGCGATGTAATCCGTCACAATATCATTAAAATCACTGTTTTTTTGTATATTCGTATCCCGAAAATCTGTTTGAATAGTCGATTAATTCAATATGATGCTTGAATATCGGCGATGATTTTATGTCATTTTTAAATCATAAAAGCAACTTATTGTATATTTCCTCAAACATCGGTTCAATGGTTTTGTCGTATACGTCAGAAATTTTGCTGTTTTGATATATAACACGGAAATTGTCTTTTTTACTGTTTTTAGTGCTTGATAGTGCTTTTCATCAAGCTGTATAAAATCTTTTTGCCGTAACTGTTTTCAACGATATTTACAATAAGATTATTTATAATAGCCGCATTGTATTTGCCTATTTCACTTTCGGCGAAAACACTTTCACTGTCAATCAGCTTGGTTTTTATAGCGTCTTGGCGGTCTTTTCCGATATAAGCAATCATATCCGAAATTCTGACAACACAACCTTCAAGCGTAGACGGTACAAGTCGGTCTATTGCGGATTGGTCAATATAACATTCTTCAACCTTTGCGTCAAAATCCTTGAAATTGTCAAGCTTTGACGGACGGTATTCTTTGCACTCGAACTCACCGTTGTGACAAAGTATTCCGTCAAGTGTTTGAAGGCTGATGTTGAGGTTAAATATTTTATCAAGCACACGCACACTGTGTACGTTGTGATTGAAATATCGTCCCGTATTTGCATGATATGATTTGTTTAAGAATTTTTCGCCCGCGTGACCGAACGGTGTGTGACCTATGTCGTGACCGAGTGCGACAGCCTCTATTAAATCAAGGTCAAGACCAAGCATTCTACCTATATTTCGCGCAATTCTTGAAACAAGCTGAACGTGCAGAGCACGGTGTGAAATATCATCGTTTTTATAAAAAGAAAATACCTGTGTTTTGTCGGCATAGCGGTTGTAATATGGACTGTGCATAATTTTTTCAACGTCACGCACAAACGCAGGCCGCCAAAGAGTGGCTCTGTCGTGTTCCTTGTCAATACGGCGGATTGCGTTATCCTTAAAACCGTTGCCGTCAAAAAGTTCTGTATTTATTTTGTTTTGTAATTCATCGGAAAGTTTTTCGTAATTTGAATCTGAACTCATTTTATACCTCCTCGTTTTAATTGATTATACCATAAAATGCGGAATATAACAATATTCGTAACAATAAATTAACAATTACAGTAGTGACAATTAAAAAAGAATGTGATATACTATATGTAGTATGAAGAAAATATTAAAAAGTAAATATAAGGAGCGAGAATTATGAAAAAAGTGCTTTCGGGTATGGATTGCGGCAGTTATGACAATATGTATGTCGGTATCTGTATTTGCGTCACCAAATTCAAGCGTATCTATAAAAAATAATGACAGTAAGTCAACCCCTGTTACATATGAATATGCACCTGATCAGTTGGGCGAAACTGTGAGATCGATAAAGCCGTTGATGACAAATCTTGACGATTTGTCTAAACAGTCGTCTGTTGTTCAGACTCTTACAATATCAAGCGAAAGTGCAGAGGGTGATCCGGAAGATTTTAAATTGAGATTGTCTATGTCGGAAAAACGTCAAACGATGTAAAACCAGAGGCCTTAAAAACACCGTCACCTGACGAATACAGTGCTTTGAATTATTATAATATAAAAGTAACGGATTCAAACAATAAGCTTATTTATTCGTATGCGAATGACGACTCTAAAACGGATAACAGTACATATAAAGATGTTCCGTTGGGAACAATGAACAGTTCTGCGAATACTGAAAACAAAATTATAAATGTAACGGTATCGGTAAATAAGTCCTTGAAAAATTCTGATGCGGCACAATATGCTGAAAAACTTGATTGGAGCATTGTTTCAAGCGTGAAAAAAACAGAGACTGCCGAGACACCAAAGGCTACAGAAGAAGTTGCAAAAGAAACAACCGCACCGACAACGGAAGTAACAGCGAAGGAAACAACTAATCCGTCTGTAAAAAGAGGATAAAAACGGTGTTGTTACATTGGCACAGGGCGAATATATTTGCGGTGAAGATATTGACCCGGGCAGATATACTATGACAGGTAACGGGAAAAGTTCATGTTTACACAGAAAACGGTGAATTAAAATCAACAATCGAATTAAAGGATAAAAATTCATCTGCAAACGGAGTTGAGGAATATCTTATAAATTTGACAGACGGTGAAAAGATAAAGGTTGAATCTGAAACTAAATTCACACCGTATACTGCAACTGCGACCGCAAAACCGAAAGCAACCTCAACAGCAAGTTCATCGACAAAAGCTACAACAAAGCCGACAGCTACACCGAAAACAACGGCTAAACCGTCAAAGAACAATCCTAAGACAGGGGATAACACTCCTATCGTAGCATTGGTTTCAGTCGGTATTCTTGCGGCAGGTGCATTTGTGTTTATCGAAATTAAAAAGAGAAAAACAACTAAACTAAAGTGAAAGGGCGTGTATGATAGTGAAAAAAACGACTTACTGTCATACAGGTCCTTTTAGTTTTGATATTTGTAGGGTGTTGCGGTTATCTCGGAAAATATTTTTATGATTCACATAAGGCTGAAAGCGGTTTTGATGAATTGAAAGAAGTGGTTGAGAAAACGGAACGTGCAGGCGCAACGGACGGTTATATTGATAAACGTGCGGATAACGGTATGCTTGAATGTTATTACTCGTTATATCAGCAGAATAATGATATGGTAGGGTGGATAAAGATTCCCGATACACCTGTCGATTATCCTGTGGTAAAGTATAGCGACAATGAATTTTATTTGCATAAGAATTTTAATAAGGAATATCAATTCAGCCGTATACCTTTTCTCGATTATCAGTCGAATGACGAATCGGTGAATAAAATTATTTATGCACATAATATGAAGAACGGTACAATGTTTGCGTCACTTGCCGATTATGAGGATAAAAGCTTTTATGACGCTCATAAAAATATAATGTATGATACTTTGTACGATAAGGGCGAATATGAGATTGTGTATGCGTTTACGACTAAAGTCGGTGCAAGTAATGAATTTAAGTATTACGATTATGCGGATATAGAGTCGGAGGAGCGGTTTAATGAATATGTAACTCAGGCAAAGTCACGTTCGTTTTTATGATACAGGCGTAAATACAGTGTACGGCGATAGCCTTATAACACTTTCAACGTGTGCGTATCATACGTCAAATGAAAGATTTGTCGTGATTGCAAAAGAAAGAAATAAGAAAATACTTGAAATCAGCTTTTGAAATATTATATAATATATTGGTATGTTAATAGTGTTTTGCTCTCTCGTAGTTAAGTGGATATAATAAACCCCCTCTAAGGGTTAGTCACCAGTTCGACTCTGGTCGGGAGTACCACGTCGGAATGGACTACGCTCCATTCCGATTTTTCTATGCAGAAAAATAATTATTATATTATTTCCCAATAATAGATTGCTCCCAAATTTGTTTTTTGACACCATGTGGTAGGGGAACACCGAATTGTTTTTTTGAAAGTTCTGTTAAAGATATGAGTATCGCAATAACCTACGCTTTGTGCAGTTTCTGTTACGGACGCGTTTGTGTTTTTTTAAATACAATGCCGCGGTATTCATTTTAAGTGAAATAATATAGTTTTGCGGACTTGTTTTTTATATTCATTGAAAAGTCTTGTTAAATAACTTCTGTCAATTCCGACATATTTTGCAACGTCCGAAACGGATATTTTTTTATGAACATTTGTTTTTTATAAACGTTTCTGCTTTTTGAATATATTCTTCGGCATTGCTGACGGTATTAATTTGTTCGCCGTCTGTAAGGCAGTAAATGAAATTCCAAAATTTTTTGCATGAGCAATTCAAAACACATTTCTCCGGACGAAATAATATTACAGAGTGCATTGCCGACCGAATTATTCTCATCATCGGTATAAATCGGCGTGCTTTCGTTAAGACCGACAGACTTTAAAATTGACTGCGACATACTTCCGTTAAATTCAATCCATCGATACAACCAAGGGGTCGCTGTCATCGGCTTTATAATATGTAAGCTGATTTGGCGATATAAGAAACATCTGCCCTTTATGAAGATGATATGTGTTATTTTCTGTTTGAAAAATACCTTTACCGCTGTAAACATAATGCAACAGATAGTTACTTCGTACACATGGTCCGAACGAATGATTTCTATTGCATTGTTCTTCGCCGTATTGTACGGGATAAATATCGGTAGGAATAAACTTTGTATATGCGTAATATGTATTTATAAAACAATTCATTTTACTCAACTCCTATTTGTAGAATATCACATTTAGACACATACTGTCAACACTTTGATATTCTATTTTCGTAAATAAAGTGATATTATAATATCACAAAAAAATACAGGAGGATATAAAAATGATTGTCAGAAACGGAAAAAACAACGCACCTTATCGGCAGAGATATAAGTTATATAATGTTTGAAAACGAGGACGGAGACCTTTTTGAATTTTCATTTCGGAAAAAAAGATAGCGGATATTGATTATTCGCAAATGAAAGAAGAATGGGAAGAAAAGTGGGGGTTTGTTTCAAACAGATTTTGTCTTGACAATTATCCGCAGGAATATCCGTCTTACGGCTATTCTGACTTGAGAAATCCGGCATATCAGGTTGTAAATAAATTCGGAAATGCTGTTTCAAGACTTGTGGTGAAAGAATATATAATTCATAATGAGTGTGCCGTTCAAACCGACGGTATGCCTTGTCTTTTCAATAAGAATAAAAAAAGCTGATACGCTTGAAGTTGTATTATATGATGAAATTATCGACTTGGAAGTGCATTTATATTATACGGTATTTGACGAGTACAATATAATCGCCAGACATACTGTAATTATAAATAAATCAGACAGTGATATTAAGCTTTTGAGTGCGTATTCGGCAAGTATTGATTTACCTATGGACGACTATGAAATGATACATTTTGCAGGTTCGTGGGGGACGTGAGAGAGCAATGCACAGAACAAAGCTTGAAATGGGAATGAAAGCTGAAGTCGAAAATGCAAGAGGCGGAAGCGGACATCAGTTAAATCCGTTTTCAATGATTACTTCGGTTGGCGCGGACGAAACACATGGCGAAGTTTACGGATTTTCACTTGTATACAGCGGTAATCATTCCACAGTCGCAAAAAATAGACCAATTCGGCAATTTAAGAGTACAACAGGGAATTAATCCGCATCAGTTTGAATGGATTTTAGAACCGAACGAAAGCTTTTGTACACCGCAGTCTGTAATTTGTTATTCCGACAGCGGTATCGGTGCTATGACAAGAGAGTATCACGACGTTTTCAGAAACAATTTGATGAGAAGTAAATGGGTAAACAAAAACGTCCTATCCTTATAAATAATTGGGAGGGTACATACTTTGATTTTACCGAAGAAAAGTTACTTCAAATGGCTGAAAAGGCTCATCAGGCGGGTGTTGAGCTGTTCGTGCTTGATGATGGTTGGTTCGGAAAGAGGAACAATGATACGTGCAGTCTGGGCGATTGGAAAGTTAATTATGATAAATTACCGTCGGGTATAGACGGATTGGCGGAAAAAAATAAATAAAATCGGTATGAAATTCGGTTTGTGGTTTGAACCTGAAATGATAAGTCCGGATTCGATTTATACAGAGAACATCCCGATTGGGCAATTCATATTGACGAAAGAGAAGGAGTTCAGTCAAGAAATCAAATGGTGCTTGATTTGAGCAGAGATGAGGTTTTGCGAATATGTTATAAATGCGGTGAGCGATATACTTGCAAATGCAAATATTGAGTATGTGAAGTGGGATATGAACAGACAGCTTACAGATATGCCGAGATTGGGATATAATCACGAATACACGCTCGGTTACTATAAAATAATGTCCGCAATAACCGAAAAATTCCCCTAATATTTTATTTGAGGGCTGCAGTGCCGGCGGCGGTAGATTTGACGCGGGAGTGCTTGCATATATGCCGCAAATATGGACGAGTGACAATTCGGACGCAATAGCAAGACTTAAAATGCAGTATTCGACTTCAATGTGTTATCCTGTTTACAGCATATCTTCTCATGTAACAGCGTCGCCAAATCATCAATGCGGACGTGATACGTCTTTAAAAACAAGGGCAGATGTTGCATATTGCGGAACATTCGGATATGAGCTTGACGTTACAAAGATGTCCGATGAAGAATTTGAAGAAATCAAAGCACAGATTAAATTTGAAAAGAGAATACAAGACCTTATGTGTAACGGTGACTTGTACAGATTGATAAATCCGTATGAAACGAATTATTGCAGTTGGGAAGTGGTTTCAAAGGATAAAAAGCATATATTTGTTATGGCTTGCAAAGTGCTTGCGGTTGCACAAACAAAGAGTGAAAAAGTTAAATTACAGGGACTTGATACGAATAAACAATATAGAAATACATTTACAGGTAAAGTTTACAGCGGTGATTTTCTGATGTATCACGGTATAAGAGCCAATTATGAAATGAAAGATTTTTCAACTGTTGTATTTGAATTTGCAGAGATATAAAATAAAGGCTGATGACAAAAAATCATCAGCCTTTTACTATTCAACTATTTTTCCGATAACAATTCCGTTTTCGTTTCTTTCAAGAAGAACATTTCTGAATTGGTCGTTTAAATCTATATCGGACGGTGCGTGGACTGTAATGTAATTATCTGTTTTACCCTCAAAAAGTCCGTCTTTTGCAGGTTGTTCAAAAAAGTACACGCATTGTTTTGCCTATAAAACGATTTATAAATTCATCACGCGTTTTCTGTGTTTCGGCGATTATTATTTTACTTCGCTTTTCTTTTTTACGTCCGGTGAAATTTGGTTTGGACGTTTTTGCGGCTGGTGTTCCGCGACGTTGCGAATATTGGAAAACATGGGCGTCGGCAAATTTTATATTGCGTACAAATTCAACTGTTTTATTAAATTCTTCATCACTTTCATCAGGAAAACCGACCATTATATCAGTAGTGATTGCAACATCGTCAAATGCCTCTCTTAAACCGTCCACAATGCCTTTAAATTGAGCGGTTGTATACTTTCTGTTCATACGTTTTTTAATGTTTCGTCACAACCGGATTGAAGCGATATATGGAAGTGGTGACACAGCTTTTTAGAATCCTTAATGCTGTCTATAAATTCCTGATTTAAAGTCATCGGCTCAATAGAAGAAAAAGACGTATACGCTCAACGCCGTCAATCTTGTCAACGTCCATAATTAAACTTTCAAGCGTTGTGTCACCGAGATCGACACCGTATGACGCAACATGAATACACCGACAAGGATAATCTCTTTAAAGCCGTTGTGTGCAAGCTCCTTTGATTTCTCTTACAACATCATCTTTTTGCTCTGCTGCGAACAGGACCTCTGGCATGGGGATAATGCAGTAAGAACAAAACTGATTGCAGCCCTCTTGAATTTTAATAAATGCACGGGTTCTATTTGAATATTGCTTTATTTGAAGTTCTTCAAATTCGTGGTTACTCATTATATCCGAAACGTGATTAATGTTTGATTCGGTGTTAAGTTCTTCAACAAGCGTAACAATGTTCTTTCTGTCTTTTGTGCCGAGTACAAGATTAACACCCTCAATGGCAAGAACTTCGTCAGGTGCGGTTTGAGCATAACAGCCTGTAACGGCTATAACTGCATTCGGATTAAGTTTTTTTGCACGACGAATAATTTGACGTGATTTTCTGTCACCCATATTTGTTACGGAACAGGTATTTATAACATACACGTCCGCAACTTCGGTAAATTCTTTTTATTTCATAGCCGCTATCGGCAAATAATTCCGCCATAGCCTCTGTTTCATATTGATTAACCTTGCAACCAAGTGTATAAAATGCTGCTTTTTTCATCTTTTCAACCTTTCAAGTATATCTTTTGACAATATCGTTAAAAATACCTTAACGACATTAGTATTATTATATAAAATTTTTTTTAAAAACGCAATAGCTATTGACTTTTTCAGAAAAAATTGTATTATAGGTAATGTAAGAGATTACATATCACAAATAGGCTTCACGCATGAAATAAGGAGGAATAAAATTATGAAAACATTTGATTTATTACTAAGCTCTATTAATGACGTAAAAAGATTTCGTGAATATCGTAAGTAAGTATGACTTCGATGTAGACTTGACATCAGGTAGATATGTCGTTGATGCAAAATCTATCATGGGTATCTTCAGCTTGGATTTGTCTAAGCCTATTAAGGTTGAAGTACATTCTGATGACTGCGATAAGTTTATGGAAGAACTTGATAAGTTTATCATTAAATAATGTAGCTTGAAAATTAAGCGTCCTTTAAGAAAAAAGGGCGTTTTTCTTTTTGAAAACAAATTTTAAGAGGAACGTTTTTGATGCGTTCCTCTTTTTCGTTTATTCCTGTTCATTTAATTGTGACGGAGTTTCAAGGGGTTATGTGACCGATTTTTTTGCACCGCGCAGTTCGTCAAGTACCATATTTGCGGCACGCTCCATATCAATTTCACCGCCCGAAATAACAAAGCCGCGTTTTTACCGATTTTCTCCAACACTTCATATCCCTTAAGCCCCTCGACCGTATCAAGTTTGTATCGTGTACAAAGTTCGTTCGGATAATTGTCACGTAGATAATCGCATAGGGAATAGGCAAGAAGTTCAGTGTTCATTATTTCGTCTTTATAGCGCCTGTGTAAGCAAGTTTTACGGCAACTGTTTGGTCCTCGAATTTCGGCGGAAGAATACCGGGAGTATCAAGAAGTTCCGCGTCACCTTTAATTCTAAGCCACTGCTTACCGCGTGTAACACCCGGTTTGTCGCCTGTTTTTGTGCTTGCCTTACCGATAAGACGGTTTATAAGACTTGATTTTCCTACATTCGGAATACCGACCATCATTATTTTTAAAGTTCGGTTTCGTCCTCTTTCTCTTTCACGGTCAATTTTATCCTGTATAAGTGCGCGAGCCTCTGCAATCACCGTATTAATGCCCATACCTGTCGTACAGCTTATCGGAATAACCTTAAGACCTTGCTCTGCATACCAATCAATCCACAGTTTTGTTCTGTTTTTTATCTGCAAGGTCGGCTTTGTTTAAAACAAGCAGTCTCGGTTTGTTTTTTATAATATCGTCAAAATGCGGATTACGTCCCGAAAAGGGAATACGTGCGTCCAATATTTCAACAACAACGTCAATTAATTTAAGATTTGCCTCAATCAAACGGCGTGTTTTCGCCATATGACCGGGATACCATTGTAAATTCTGCATAAGTACCTCGTTAATTATTTAGTAAGACCTATATCCGATAAAGGCCATATTCTGACTTGTGACTTACCTAAAATTGCTTTGAAAGGAACTTGACCGAGTTCTGATGAACGGCTGTCCTTACTGCGGGTTCTGTTGTCACCCATAACAAATACACAGTCATCGTCCACGGTGATAGGATATTCAACGGTAGGATCTATTGAAGTTGTTAAACCGTCATAATAAGGCTCGTCAAGCATTTCACCGTCAACATATACTTTACCGTCAACCAAGTCTATTGTTTGACCCGGCATGGCGATTATTCTCTTAACATAATACTTTTTCTTAAGATTTGAAGGCATACTGCTTTGTGCAAAAAGAATTTTTCAAATGAAGAAAGTTCTTCTTTGTCTTTTTGATTCAGCCAATCTGTCAAAAAGTATTCTTCACGGTTTTTTGTATTCACTGTCAAGAATGATAATATCACCTTGTTTCGGAGTGTAGCCGAGTTTTTGGCTTATAGAGATGCAATGGGTATCTAC
>VOFK01001734.1_pt1 | contig 28737 bp, 30 predicted proteins | sample 5384121 | NCBI WGS metagenome assembly VOFK01 (sample SAMN12384730, study PRJNA508395) | human gut metagenome | isolation source: healthy gut J | host: Homo sapiens | reverse complement strand
TCGGTACTTCGTTCAGTTACGTATTGCGCTTTCTGCCCTTTGCGGCAATGATCAGCTTCCCCGTCTCTTTTGCCAAACATGCCCCATCATTTTCAGCTCATTTGTAAAGGCGTATTCGGACACAAATCTGCCAGAGAACAGCTTTTCGGTAGAAATCTGGTGCTCCTCGCAGAAGCGGAACATGGCTTTTTCCATCGGATCATATGCCTCAGTCTCACAGCCGAGTCCCATCGTTTCAATAGTGTATGTTCATCGCCGGATGCCACCCATGTGCTCTGTACGGTCATTTGTTCATAGTAATAGTTCCGGTTTTTGTCAACGCAAAGAACTGAAACCGCACCGAGTGTTTCTACGCTGGGCAGTTTGCGGACAAGCGAGGTGTTTCTTTGCCAACCGCCATGCCCCATAGAAAGAAAGACGGTCAGGGATCACCGGAAATTCCTCGGGAATCATCGCCATGGCAAGCGTTACGCCCGACAGAATGCTTTCTATCAGGCGGTCAGAAAAAATTGTGGTCGGAATGTTGGAGCCATGTAAACAATACCCCATGAGAACAAACAGGACTCCCGCGATGATGGCACAGGTTTTTTACGAGCTTTCCTGTTTGCTTCTGAAGCGGCGTATCTCGGCAGCCAGCAGACGCAACACCCATTCCAATCTTTACCGTACTCGGTAGACGCGCCGGTTTTCTACCTGTATGGTGGCGTTTCAGTTGCGGTGACGAGCGTACCGGCCTCAATAATCCTTACGCCAGTAATCCTCTGACGGTTCAGCGTTCTCGGTTTGATTTTTCCATACACCCTCAGCCTCTTCCGTCAGGGAGGATTCATCCACGCAGAGATCGGCGCAACGCAAAATAATGCCGTCTGCCGGGATTTTTTACCCCCTCGCAATGAGCATCAGGTCGCCGGGAACCAGCTCTGTACTGGCAATGTCTGTTCTTTTCCGTCCCGGATCACCACAATTTGCAGGGGCTGATAGGTCTTTGAGTGCATTGAGTGTCTTGTCGGTTTTCCATTCCTAGACCACGTCAATGCTGATGATGCCGACGACAAAAAATCAGCATGATGGCGCCATCTCTCGGCTCTCCGAGAATAAAATAAATGACAGCGGCAATCATCAGCAAAAGGAACATCGGCTCACAGGGGTAAGAAGAACGGTTTTGAGGAAACTGTCCTTCTTCTGCGGCATCAGTTCATTTTTGCCGTACTGCCGCTTTGGCTTGGTGACCCTCATCATGGGTCAGCCCCCTGTCCGAGTTTTTCTTAGTGCTTTTTCATAAAAGAATCCTCCGTTTCCCGTTATTGAAAAGCATTACGGTGTGATTTCCCCCTATGGCACTTCATTTGGTCGTATACGTTCACAAATAGGGCTATTCCCGAAAAAATGGTATAAAAATAGCACACCCGTTGAAACATACGCACTTGTCCCACAGATATGCTCAAAAAACACATTCTGTTGCCGCTTTGCAACGCCCGACCCGGCCCGCCCTTACGGGCATCGCCCTCAGTTTGTACTGTTGATCTCGCATTCCCTTTCGGAATGTAATGCAGTGCAAAGAAGATATTAATACTATATCGTATGTGTATGCAAAAGTCAACGAAATTGTTACCGATTGTTTGCTTCTAGAAAAATACGAATTAATTATACGAAAAATGCGAAATCTATTGCTTCCACGCATGGGCAAAAAAAAATAACGGGTATTCGGCTTTCACCGAATACCCGTTATCGAACCTTAATGCGACCCGTCTGATAGATGCCATAATCGTAATTTCTTGAATTACTTTCTTATGAGCACCCGTGTAAAATCGGAGGCCTTTTTTTGAAGTGATTATTTTGAAAAAAAGAGGTATATTCACGGACGATTGGTTGAATCTAGATGGTAGATATGCTATGATGAAAAACAACTTTTCAGGCTTGGATGACAGGGGATATCCGGAAATTCGGTCTAACTGATGAAAGATTTCATAAGCATTTTTTGAAAGCTGTGCAGATCGTGCAGGATGCCTGTCAAAGCCTGCCTTTTGTAAAAGCAATTTTAAAACAACTTTGTTTGACGAACAGCAAAAAAGGAAGTGTTTCTTTGTCGGCAAAGCAAAAACATGAGGAATTTTTTGCATGGCGCTTTGATTTTTAATGACGCCACTGTAATTGTCAAAATCGGGTATTTTTTAGGTCCCACTGAAGGGGATTATCGGCGTCAGCGGCTTTGGCTATTTAAACGCGACATATGGATTGTTTAATACACGCTGTATGCGCTGTCACGGTAACCGGCATGCCATTGCCGTGTCGCGAATGGTGGCTTTGTCGCGACAAAGGGCCGTTACCGGGATATTGCGAAATCAAGCGCTTGTCTACGGTTTCCTTTCTGTGTACCGGGCTGTTGGGTACGGCGCTGACTTGCGGGAGCGGAGTCCATGCAGTGCGCTTTACCCACAGAAACCCCAATGCTTTTTGGTATTTGTCATGGCTCAAACGTCTTTTCGTCTGTTGGATTCTTTCCCTACCGGGGTTATTACGAGGGCTTGCGCAATAATGCCCCACTGCCTGGTCGCAGATTTCTGAGCATTAGTAAAACTGGCCTGCGGGCGCGCTTTTTTTCCTCTGTGTCCGTTTGGGTTTGGAGGAATATGAGCGGTTCGGCAGGGTATTCCGGCACTGCAGTTTGAAACGTCGTGCGGCACTGACTTGCCACGTCTTGCCTTACAACGGCAAGGGGGCGATTTGGGTATTGTGGTCGAGTACGCGGCAGGCTCCGCTGTTTTTTATGGATATACAGTAGGTGTAAGGGAGACGGCATTTCCCGGCAGATGCTGGAACATGCGGCGCCAGCCAGGGAACAAGAGAAATTCTAAAAGCGACTTTGGACCATTGCCATTCCCATCTGCCTGGGTGCGCTGGCCGCTGGGCCATTACCACCTTGATTGACGTCAGCTCATTGACAAACCGCCTTTCCACTGCATTAGAACGCGGCGCGAGGTGCTTTCCATTCCGTATGACAGATTCTCCCGACCAATACGCCGCAGGATGAAATTCCCAATTATCTCTTTGGGGCTTATAATATGTCGGTCACGCTTTTTTAATCTGATTCCGGCGTTGACGACACCTTTGGGGTCAGCGCCCCTTTTCCCGACAGTAACAGCCGCCTGGGCTGCCCGCCCAGCAAATCCCTGCTTCCGCCGCAATATCGAGTCGGTATGGCGGGTTACTTCCGATGATTGCATTTCCCGCTGGGTTTGGCATTTGCGCGCTGGCAGAGCCGATTCTGACGCTGGTTTATCAGAAGCGGATCGGCACAATTCCCCATTGCTTAACGCCGATTTTACGCGTTCTTGGCCTTGCGGCAGTTTTTGTGGCGCCTCAGTTCGCCTACCAATAGCATCTGCCGAAAGCGGTGGGGAAGGTCAATCGTTCCGGTAAAGCTGATGTTGCTTTGGCGGCTTTTAAAGCTGGCGGTCAATTTTGTGCTGGTACCCGATCTGACGATCCGGCATCAGGGCGCACTATGAACACTGTATTGACTGGGCTGATTGTCTGTATTTCGATTCCGGTTGCTGTGCAGGACAGCGAATCCGGTTCGATCACAAAAGTGTTTTTAAAGCCTCTTTTTGCTGGTGTTCTTTGCGGGTATTTACCGCATGGGCATATGGACTACTTTCAATCCGGCGAAATACCGTTTCTACTATCCTGCTGGCGAACTTGGAGTGTACGTGATTGTATTATTTTTTGGTGCTTGGGGAATTGTGAAATATGATGTTTAATAACTTACGAAGGAGAAAAAATCGTAAAACTGCGAAAATGCAGGTTAGGGTAAGATGAACCAAGCTTCTATGTTTGACAGCGAGTGGCAAAATGCGAGGCCGAATTTTCCTCTGAACAAATACAGTTTGACCGATCTGGTCAAAGTCGTGTTCTTGCACGCGGCCCGGGCGGATGCCCACTTGGGATGCACAACGAAGACCCATGGTCGATCCGGAAGAAAAATTTCATTAGAGGAGACATATGAAGCGATTGAGAAACTAAAATTGACACTTGATCCGGTGCTTTGCAGGGAGGTGGGCGACGTTTTGCTGCAGGTGATTTATCACGGCAATGGAGGAAAAAAGAGAGAAGAAAAGGTTCTTTATTGATGATGTTTCTGTGATGGCATCTGTAAAAGCTGGTGATCCATCCATATTTTTGGCGATATAAGTGGATATTCATAGAAGAGGTGTGTTGTCCAACTGGGGGAGATGATTAAGCAGCAGAAAGGGCAAACGGCAGAAACGTTGGAGAGCGTACCAAAAAGTCCTTCCGGCACTGATGCCGGGCAGAAAAAAAAATCCAAAAGCGGGCATCCACGTGCTGGGATGGATATGACTTACGTGACCCAATTTGCAGTGGACAAACTGGAGGATGCAGTGAAAAGCAGCTTTGCCAGGCGGGGAACTGCTCGGGGGCACGACCCTTCTTCAGCGCGATTGTGTTTCGCGTTTATAGGCGCGGATGCGGAGGTCACTAAGGACTTTCGTGCGAAGTTTGTGGCGTTTGCGCAGGTAGAAAAGTTGGCCCGACAAAGAAGACATTGATATGAACGGCTGGGTGTCCCAAACTGGATGAGAATTTGGCAGGGAGGTAAAAAAAGTTATTAAGCAGTTGGTGCCGCATGTCTGCCTGACAAGAGTTAATGTGAACTTAAACGGAGGGGCTGTGACTTGAAAACCAATTGATTAACGTGGTTGCCGAGAAAACAGCTTTTCAAAAAGACAGCGATAAAGCGGTTGTTGCTGTAATCGATACGATTTCTGAGGCACTGTTTGGCGCGAGTAAAGCCTGGTTGGCTTTGGCTGCTTTGAGGTGAAGCGCGAGGAGAAAGGGCATCTTGGGAGACAGAAAAGAAATCACACCATTACAGCTTCCAAACTGCCTTCTTTCAGAAACTGTGCGGCTTTGAAGATACGGTTTCCAAATAAATCCCACCAGCGTTCGTAAACACGGGAGATTTCTTGGCGTTTTTCTTAAGGGATTTTATGATACTTTGGACAAATATTTAAGGTCTGATTGTCAAGCGCCGGACGGTCATGGCAAAGCGTGTGCCGGGAAGGAGAATTTTTAGTTAACGGCAAGTGGCTCGCGCGCTGTATGGTGAAGGCGATCGTCCTCTATTCAGATGGTACCCGATTAAGGTGCGAGGATCTTCGGCCCATTGTTGAAGTTGACGTAAAGAGGCTGAAACGGACGGTGTTGGCAAAAATAGCGGTGAAGGCGCGGCAAGGTGAGCTGCTGTGGCCTGTTATGGAACGTTCCTGTCAGATGTGTTTTGGGGCAAGATGCCGATAATTTTTAAAATCTGCGAAAGGAGACACGGAGGTATGGAAGAACTGAGCTTTTTAAGCCATCATCAGGCTATGCTGAGCAGACGGAGCCACAAAGCAGGGGGTTTTCACCTGAACAAGCCACGAGGCTACCTATGATCGTTCAGGATTCGAATGGATTATCTTAAAACATAATAGTATTCCCGAATGGCTTTTTGTTTTCTGGACTGGAATTAAAAGAAACAGGATACATGGTATATGTCCGGTCAGATGAAGCTTTGACCCGGAAAAATCATTAGCTTTTGCTGCCTGCGGCAAACGGGCTCGATGATGACCAGATTTTTGCATCCAATGTGGGTTATTCGATCGTCCGCCCAGTGAGCAGAAAGAAGAAAGGCTATGCCAAAGAACGATTTGGCTCGTTTGCAGGAAGCCAAAGGCTGGGCATGGATCATGTGCGGATCATTGCCGTGACATCAACATCGGCAGCAACAGAACAATTCTTGCCAATGGCGGAAAGTTTGTCGACATTTTTATGGTGAGAATCCGGCATGACGGTTCATCGCTATGATGTTGCCAATCAGCTGATCAATTCCGGTTTATCTATTTAATCCTCTATAACCCCTGTATTTTCAAGGCATATCGCCTACTAAATGTTCAAACCTAATGTATTTTCCCTTGTTTTTGCCCTTACGAGCTGAAACAAGGGAAATATTTATTCTCCGCAGATTACTTTATCCAGCAGTCTTGCGGAAGTACGCTTTGCTTCCCTTGTAGCGTGAGCGTAAATATTCATTGTGGTACTGACATCAGCGTGTCCAAGAAGTTCCTGCACATCTTTTGGGGCAGCCCCGTTTGAAAGCAGATTGCTTGTGTAGGTATGTCTGAGCATATGGAAAGTGAAAGTCTTCCAAGCCCTCAACCTTTTTTCTTGCTGTCCTGCACATAATCCCTACCGTACTCGGTGCTTCAAATGCCGTCGGTCTAAGGCTTGAACCAATTAGCAATACCGGAGGCGACCATCTGTGTTTCCAGCAAGGCCGGCGGAGGCGGCATGGGGATCCCGCTTTGTTGTGTACCTTTGATCCTCGGACGATGGCGGCAGGCGGCTGGAGGAGGACCCGTTTGTTGCGGAGCTTTTTTCGGTATCTGGCATCTGCCGCCCCGGAGGAAGCGCCGCCAGATGCTGGATAGCCACAGTATATTTTGGGGGAGCTGTTTTCCGCTGGGTATGCGTCACTGGAAATGATCGCCACCACCGCATCACGTGCGGAGATGAGCGACCGGCCGGAAAGCATTGACCGCGTGGTGCAGAACACTTGCTTGCGGCAGGGGTTCCGTCGGCAAACCAGGAGGCGGTGAACAAGCTCTGATCTGGATGCTGAAAAGAGGCAGAGGTGCTTTGCGCTGCCAAAGCAGTTATGGAGCTGTCTGTGGACCGCTGCATTCAAACAGGTGCAGGCGGATGCGGCAGGCGGGCGGAAAGCTCTGCGACGGTGTTTGCCGTCTTTTGCAGTACAGCAGAAAGCGCTGAGCAGCCGGAGCTGCTGCAGAAAAACGGTGAAAAAACCTTCGATGTGCGCCATGCCGGGCTTGTGTATGCCCCGCCGCGCGGCATCTTTTGACCGGGCATGCAGCACGGACCGCAGACGGCGTGCAGTCGATCCCGGAGATGCTGCGCCCGGCGATGAAATGCTGACCGGGACGCGTGGAGCTGACCACCTGCCTGGATGGGGGCAGTGCCGGCAGCTGGCGAGAGCATTCTGCGGCATTGCCGGGCTCTCCCAGATGACGCTGATGGAGCAGAACGTTCTGGCCCAATATCCTGACGAGGTGAGCCGGTCCGGCGGTGCTGGGAAAAGAGAGAGCTGCAGATCCCGGACCGCAATTCCTGCGTTTATAACGGCAGACCTGGATACCTGCGTGGGCTATATGGTGGCGGAGTGCGGCTGCACGGCAAGGAACTTCCAAATGGAGGAAGCTGCGCGCTGCTGGCCGGGCTGGGCAGGGGAGTATCCGGGCCCTGTATGATGACGTTGCGACTGCGCTGAAGAGCGGCGGCAGCATCCTGTGGAAAAATATCAGATTCTGGCATCTACTGCAGGAGTACGAATGCTATGGTATTGACTGCGCGCCGGAGCATCAGGGGCGTCCCCCCATGGACGATTTTGAACAGGAGGTGTGTTGCTCTTTGGATGCAGCTCCTGCGCAGGGATATCTATCCAGGGATGCCGCTGAAAAACCTGTGGTGCCTGGAATGGGACTGGCACTTTGGTCGATGATGCCTTTGCCCAGGCATATTCGCTGGAGGCCGCTCATGAGCTGCAGCGGCATTCTGGAGCTGCATGACCTATCGCACAATGATGGACTATGTGTTGACGCAGCGCCCAGCAGCAATGTAGTGCCGTTGCACCCGGGACAGTGAGCGGATGCGTAACAAGTTGCACTTTCTGGATGTGGCGGTGCCGTGGCCGGGATCCGAGCCGGACTGAGCCGATGACAGAGCTGGTGCTGGATTTGACACCTGCCTGCCGGCCAGGGACAGGGAGGAGAGTCCTGGCCTGCTGCTGCCAAGCGATGGCAAGTTGAAAGCTGCCTCCAACCAGGCAATTTCTGCATGGGATCCATGCTTTCTGTCCTGCAGCCGGTGGAAGCCGGACAGGTCGTTTATGACCGCGGTCTGATTAAATTGAGGGGATTCCTGGCGCTGAAAATGGGAGTTTCCGGCAGCCAGTCTCTCCAGCTGGAGCATATTCCGTCATACGCGGGACGAAGGTGCAGCGACCAGCGCGTCGGCCGCCGCGGCGCGGCACAGTCTGCTCAGTGAGCAGCTGGAAAGCACGCTGAAGGCGGGGGGAAAACGCGCAGCCCGACAATGGCCCACGGGAAAAGACTGAGCTCTGATCCGCCGGCCGCGAAAAGAAGGGGATTTTCTATTTTCGACCGCGAAGCGACAGGCGGACGGAGAAGTGGACCAGGGCTTTATTTTTGACGACTTCACGTATTTCAGGAAAAAAGAAGGAAGAATAGAGAAGATGAGCGACAAGGTGATGTATCAGGAAGCCGCTGGGTCAACAGTTACCTTTGGGCGCCAACGCCTCACAAAATTATGTCGACCCCCGGGAGCTGTAGCTGCTGCTGGACGATATGGGACTTCACTGCAAACAGGGACGGAGCACCACTATATTCAAGGCGATTACGATACCGGAACGAGAATAAAACCGCCAGGCTGGAAAGCCGTTCCGGGTCAAGCAGGAGGGAGTTGCGGTGGGTATCCACGTGCTGGAGCAGATTCAGATGGGACGAATCCTGCGGGAGGGGGCTTTTTTCTGGCCGTTCGATCTGGTCCGAGCGATGAAATACGGGGAGTTATATTGCCCCCTTCAGCATGGATGCGTATCCCCTTCTGTCCGCCGGTTTTTGCTCAGTTCCCGACACGCCAGGTGGACCATTGCCGTCCATCATTCCGCAGGATCAGACGGCTGCCGGGGGCCTGACGCTGAACAGCTTTGGCGAGGATCAGGTGCGCGTGGGTATGGGACAAATGCTCCGGGTTTGTATCTGGTTCCGGGTGCGGCTTTCTCAGGTTTCGCAGATCGGCGCGGCCTTTCGCGGCGACTTTCTATCTAATGCCGCAGGTGGTGGAGCAGCAGCTGGGAAAAATGGCATCGTGCTGGACGGGCGCGTGCGCGACATATTCTCGGCAGCGGTAATTACGCTTTTTATCTGCTGTTCTATTTGCATCTTTCATCAGGGAGGGGACAGCCACAGTGCGGGAGCAATATCTGGGTATTTTCAGAGTCGCCCGGTGTTTTTCTGTTTGACGCCGGAGGGCACAATGGAACGGGACATCATCAATTCAGCGCGGAGATAACGGCCCAATGGTGGAAGCGCAGCCGGGCACAGGCAGCTGTTTTTCAAATTTCTTTGCGGCGCTGTTGTGCAGGACAAGATCGATGAAATACCCGTGGAATGACACGGAGAACTGGGTCCGCTGCCTTCTGGAGGATGCAGCCGTGAACGATAACGATAAGAGCCGCACAAGTTACGAGCTGGAGCTGGAAAAATTCCATCTGGTCTGAGGGTGAGCGTGAGAGAGATATTGAAAAAGTAGTCAACGAGCGGTGGGTTACAGATTTACAGACGCCCGCGATGCTGCGGGCAAATTGGAAAAAGGCGATGACCGCAGCGATGCGCTGCTGGAAGGATCCTGACGGCGGCCCAGCGTGGCGGATGTGGCCGATGCAGCGGAGCTTTCCCCGCGGAGGTCAACACGGTGATCGGCGGGCGGTGACCAAGACCACCAGCGCCTCCCGCCTCCCCGGTGAAGCGATGGTTCAGCAGCTGCTGGATGCCGCGCAGGTGAAGCTATCGCCCGGTGCCGCGGTTTCTGATCCTCAACGGCGAGCACGGCGGAAAGCGTGCTCGGTGGAGGGATCAGCGGGAGGGGCGAGGTCTGCGCTCTTGCGTCGCTGGAGACGGACACAGGCGCTCAGCGACCTGCAGACCCTGTCAGGCCGGGAACGCCTATGCCCGCTACCAGCTGGGCCTGCTACAGCAGCCGAGATGGAGGGATGGATACCCAGCAGGTGGCTGGGGCTTGCTCAACTGCGCCGCTTTTAACAGGGGCTATGGCCCGAAAGATATAGCGCCCTGGTTAATACTGCGAACGGGCGGCGAAGAATTTCGCCAGGCGGCCAGTATTGGGTATCCCATCCCACAAGCGCCGGGCCGGGACGGCGGCTTAAAGGTGGAGCAAAAAGCTTTGCCGCGGTTACTGGTGGCTATCAGGAGCAGAAGAACGTCCGCAGCGGAGAGAAGACGGACCTGCTGCTGGTGGTGGTCACGCTATGCTTGCTGGCGGAGTGTTGCAGTCCTCGCAGATTGCGATGGCGGTTCCAGCGCAGTGCTGGAGGAAGACTTAGCTGCAGGTTCGCTGCGTGCTGGGACTGGTTATGGACCCCTGGCTCCTACCGCTTTTTGTGTATGCCGCCCTGGCTGCCTGCTGGCTGCTGAACATCCTATGCCTGGTCTGGAGGGGGAGGCACAGTATGAAAGTACATCTTATCATGAACATCGGCGCGTATGTGGGTCACGGTGATTTTGCGGCTGCGCGTTGGCTGTGCGGAGAGTGCTGACCGAGGCCCCGCGCTGGGTCCTTTCTGGCACTGCCCAGTGCTGGGGATCCTGCTTATCCCCTGGCGCTGGGGTGGATTTCAGAAGAGTACCTATCGACCGGGCCAGCCTTTGGGCTGGCATGGGGGCGTCCTTTATGCCCTGACCCCGGCACAGCTGTCATCCGACCGGATATCCGGCGTGCTGGAGGCCAGCCTGGAAGGCCTTTCTTTCAGCTTCAAGGATAACCTGGCGGTATTCTGCATCGGACTGCTGCTGCTTGTGGGACTGAGCGCCGTGCGCAAGTATTTCCCGAATGCGGCTTTGAACGTCCTGCGGTATGCGATCCTGACTCTGATGCAGCTGCTGGCATTTGAGGGAATGTTCCGATACCTGCTGGATGCGCAGTCGGCAAGACAGCTCTGGCTGTTTGTGCCGCCGGTGCTGTTCTCGGGGCTGTTCTGGCCCGCGAGCTGCGGGACGGTGAGGAAAAAAGTCCCGGCTGCACATCTGCGTGCTGGCCATCGTCCTTTACGCCTTTCTGACACCTGTTGTCCTGGCTGCGGTATCCTCCGGATGGAGCGACCTTTTGCTCCCGCGTGGGGAAAGCTTACGCATCTGGGCTGGCCTGATGGTGGCCGGGGCGGTGCTGCTGGCTGCGCTGACGCTGGAAAAAGGCGCGCAAAAAGCAAAAGTATATATCGGGCGGCCCGGCTTCTGGTATGGGCGGCCTACATCCTGCTGCTGAACTGGCGCGCCGGCGCCATGCGGCTGGACGCGGATGATTGCTGGCTGATCAGCGTGCTGGGCGTTCCGGTGGCGGGCGCGGTGTATGAGCTGCTGGAGCAGAAGGGTCAGGTCACTGCCAAATGGTATCATGCGCCGTTGGCGCTGCTGGCGCTGCTGACCGTTTCTATGGCGGCCCTGCAGGATATGCGTTTTATCCTGCTGCTGGTGGGCCTGGGCGTGCTTTGGTGGATCTCTGCGCGATTGGGCACGCTGGCCGGAAAGTACAAGGTGGTGATGCAGGGCTTCTGGGGCGCTGCGGCTATGCTGCTTCTGGCGGCTTCGCGGCAGCTGGGCACCCGGGAAGCGATCCCGGCCAACTGGCTTGTTGCGCTGGCGCTTCTGGGCGTTTCCTGGTGTGTGCTGACGGTATTCCTATCCGTGCGATACAGGGCGGCAAACGCAATGGAGATCTACCCGGAGGAGTACAGCACGGTTTACAGGCTCTGCAATGTGGTGCCGCTGCTGGCTGCGGTGCTTGCTGCGCTGTGCGTGGTATTCTGACATAAGGAGGAGAGAGATTTGAAGCTTGATATCAGGACCTTGAGCGCATCTCTGGTGGCCGGATTTGTGAGCTGGTACCTGTGCGCGGGGATTTACAATAAGAACGCGGATTCCATGTGGACGCCGCTGCTGATGGCGCTGTTGTTTCTTGTGCTGGCGGCGATAACCTGCCTGGTGGTGCGCCTTACAACGGGGCGGCGCACGAGATTTATGCAATTCAAGGGTATCGGTCAGATCATGACCATGCTGGCTGTGGGCCTGGTGGCGCTGATGGTGCTGGCCGGTCTGTTTGAGCTGCTCTTTGAAATCGGCAGCAGGGGAGATTCTCTTCAGTCCACTGCGGCCTGGGATATGCTTCATTATCGCCCGGCTATGGGCTCCGGATGGTTTCTTGGCGTGGTGCGGGTCCTTTTCCTGACCTTGCTGGGCGCCCTGGTGACGGCGCTGCGGGCGGTTGCCGTGGGCGGTGAGGAAACCGTGCCGATGGTGATCCTGGGATTGGGGCAGTCGCTGGCGGGCGCGCTGGTGATGGAGATCGGCAGCCGGGTGCTGTTTGTGCCGGCAGGCCGGTGCTGGCTGATCCTGTGGGTACTGCTGGCAGCTACCCCGGCCTGGAAGCCTGCACCCCGCACAGGCAACTCTGCGGTTATGCGCGGGCATGAGCAGCCGAAGCAGAGCTCAGGCTCCGGCGGCGGATTCACGTTTCATTGATCATGGCGCTGGAATTCAGAGATCAGACAAGCGGGCAGCGGCCGTCTGGCCGGCGGAGTCCGCACAATGGCACTGGAATCCAACAGGGATACGGCGAAACCTGGCAGCCGGGTGTCGGCTATGGATACCCGGGAGGCTCTGCACCGAAAAAAAGACGCGGAGTCGGAGCTGCCTGGATTGCCGTGCCGGTCCTGTGCGTGGCCGCAGTGGTGATACTGCTGCTCAGCGGCGTACTGGGCGGGACATCTGCGCCGTTACCCGAGACAAAACCGACGCCTGTTGAGACACCGGAACCAGGCAACGAGGAGAAACCCGCCGGGGAGCTGAGTGCCATCCGGGAGCAGGCGGAAAAAATCATTCCGGGCTATCGCTGCCGGCATCTGGTGCAGCAGCTGGATGACCGGATGCTGGAAGACTTCCTGGCTATATACCAGGCAGTGGCGAATTTCCGGACGGAGGTCGAGTTTCCAAGCAGCATCAGCATGGACGAGATGGAGGCGCTGATGACGCTGATTTATGGGAACTGCCCGGAGCTGTTCCAGATAGATGGCAATGCGACCTATTACTACAACAGCGTTGATCGAGACGGAGAAAAGATGGTGACGGGGATCAGCGAACTTTCTTACCATATGGATGAGGATACCTATCGCCGGGCCTATCAGCAGTGCGACCGGATCGTTCAGGAGGTGGTAAGCGGGGCGGCGGGCCTTTCTGCGCGAGAGGCGGAGCTGCATGCCTATCGCTACGTCACCGGCCACTGTGTCTACGACCTGTCCACGCCGTATTGCGGGACGCCCCTACGGCGCGCTGGTGGAAGGCCGGACCAAGTGTGACGGAACCGGAAAAAACCATGCAATGGATCCTGGAGCAGATGGGAATCGTTTGCCTGTCGATTTCCGGCGCGCCCCTTGGACGGCGGGAACGGGCACCAGTGGAATGTGGCGGAAATTGACGGCATATTCTATGATCTGGATGCCACCGCTGACCTGGGAAACCAGGGGGACAAGCTGCTGTATGGCCGGTTCAATGTGGATAACCACCTGATTCGGGACCTCTATCCCATCGGAGACGGCTATCTGTCCTGCTTCACCATTCCGGGTACCGACAGCATGTCGGGCAGCTATCATGCCCGCAATCATACGCGGGTGGAAAGCGACGCCGACTGCGGGCCGATTTTGGCGCAGCAGTTTTCACAGGTGATACAGAAGAACGGCGGCAGCTTTGCCATCCAGCTTGCGCAGAGTGCGCAGGTGGATGAACTGAGCCGGATCTTCGGAAAATGGGAGGGCGCCGAGCGCTTCCTGAAGGAGTATGGCGTATCGCTGCAGGGCTTCGGCTATTACTCGCTGACGCAGCCCGAGACAAACGTCTATCAGTTCACAGTGTACCGGGATTCGTGAGGACAAAAAGGACTCCTGCCAAGGCGGCAGGAGTCCTTTGAGTGTCCCCTAAAAGTGCTTTGACCTTTGGGGCTTTTTGACAAGAAACAGGGTGCCACAGTTCTGCGGGACCCCTGTTGGTTCTATTTGGATGATATCCTATCTTTCGGCTTAGAAGCAGCCCTGCTCCATCATAGCCTCAGCGACCTTCTTGAAGCCGGCGATGTTGGCGCCAGCGACGAGGTCGTAGCCCAGGCCGTACTCTTCGGCAGCCTCTGCGGAGACCTTGTGGATGTTCTTCATCATCTTATGCAGCTGCGCGTCGACTTCTTCCGCCGTCCAGCTCAGACGCTCGGAGTTCTGGCTCATTTCGAGACCGGAAACGCCGACGCCGCCCGCGTTGACAGCCTTGGACGGAGCGACGACCATGTGCTTCTGCGCGCGCAGATAGTTCAGAGCGTCGTTCGTGGTCGGCATGTTGGCGACCTCGATGTAGTACTTGACGCCGGAAGCCGCGATCTTCTCTGCGGACTCCATGCGGACATCGTTCTGGGTAGCAGCCGGCATGTAGACGTCAACGTCCTTCACGCCCCAGCACTTTTCACCCGCAACGAACTCCACGCCGTACTTGTCGGCATAGGGCTTGCAGTGCATCGGGTCCTTGGCGCGCATCTCGAGGATGTAGTCGAGCTTTTCGCCGGTGACGCCGTCCGGATCATGGATGTAGCCGTCGGGACCTGCGAAGTAGGTGACCTTGGCGCCGAGCTCGGCAGCCTTCTTCATGATGCCCCAGCCGACGTTGCCGTAGCCGGAGATCGCAAGGCGCTTGCCCTCGATGGTGTCGTTCTCGTGCTTCAGGACTTCCTGGAGATAGTAGACAGCGCCGTAGCCGGTTGCTTCCGGACGGATCAGGGAGCCGCCGTAGCTCATGCCCTTGCCGGTGAGAACGCCGTTCTCCCAGACGCCCTTCAGACGGCGGTACTGGCCGTACAGGTAGCCGATCTCGCGGCCGCCAACGCCCATGTCACCCGCGGGAACGTCGATGTCCGGCCCGATGTAGCGGTACAGAGCCGTCATGAAGCTCTGGCAGAAGCGCATGACCTCCGCGGCGGACTTGCCGGCGGGATCGAAGTCGGAGCCGCCCTTTGCGCCGCCCATGGGCAGGCCGGTCAGGGAGTTCTTGAAAGTCTGCTCGAAGCCGAGGAACTTGATGATGCCTTCGTAAACGTTCTTCTGGAAGCGCAGGCCGCCCTTGTAGGGGCCGATGGCGCCGTTGAACTGGCAGCGCCAGCCGCGGTTGGTGTGCCACTGGCCGTTGTCGTCGCACCACACAACGCGGAAGGTGAACATACGCTCGGGCTCGACCATGCGGTTCAGCAGGTCGACCTTCTCATACTCGGGGTGCTTCTCGATGACAGGCTCCAGAGAGGACAGGACCTCCTCGACGGTCTGCACGAACTCGGGCTCGTTGCCATGCTTGGTTCTGACGTTCTCCAGAACGCTGGCCAGATAAGCATTCATAATAGTTGCCTCCTCAAAAATTGTTCCAAGATTGTTCAAAATCGAATGGGTAGATGAAATTTGCTCATACCCCCATCCATTCTGATAATAACACCATTCCGGCAAATACTCAAGGGGGTTATTCCGAAAATCGTCCCTCGCGCCCGTAAAATCTTCGCGGTGTTTTTTGTGCATTTTGTAAAAAATGCACATTCCCTCCTTTGCACCCGGCAGCCGCCGCAAATTGTGGATTCCGGCCTATTTGATGATTATTTCACAATTTCACGATACAGACTCTTTCGCCCGCAAAATTACCGGTATCCCGACTTTGTAGATTTTTTTCATAGGGATTCCGGCCCGGCCCGACTGGCTTTTTCGGAATCCTGCACATTTTTTGCCGCCGGAGCTAAAATTTCTGTTGCATTTTTATACCAAAGCGTGTAAAATATAGGCAACAATCCAAGATTGGTAGCTGTAAGGAAGTGCCTCGCGCACGGGCTGCAACTATCACTCGGCTGTTGCTTGAGTGTTTCAGATCTCCACCCGGAGGTTTGAAACATTTTTCTTTACCCGGAAGCATTGGAACAATTCATAAGGAGGAACACACATGAATCTGATCATCAACGGAAGACTCATCACCCGCGACCAGGATGGCCAGGGCTACTACGAGCACGGCGCCGTGGCCTATGAGGGCGCCACCATCACCGAGGTGGGCCAGGAGAGCGCCCTGCGGGCCAAGTATCCCCAGGCCCATCGTCGACGCCAAGGGGGGCGGCGTCATCATGCCCGCCTTCATCAATGCCCACACCCATATCTACTTCCGCCCTGGCAAGGGGCCTGTCCATTGTGGGCAACAATCCCACCAACTTTTACGAGGTCCTGACGGCACCTGGTGGGCCATCGACCGGAAGCTGACTCTGGAGGGGACCCGGGCCAGCGCCGACGCCCTGTATATCGACTGCATCAAGCAGGGCGTTACCACCATCTTCGATCACCACGCTTCCTATGCCGAGATCCCCGGCTCCCTGCACACCATCGCCGAGTCCGCCAAGAAGTTCGGCATCCGCTCCTGCCTGTGCTATGAGGTCTCCGACCGGGACGGCGAGGAGAAGTGCCTCCAGGCCATCCAGGAAAACGCCGACTTCATCACCGAGTGCCAGAAGAACCAGGATCCCATGCTGGCCGCCATGTTCGGCGGACACGCCCTGTTCACCATCAGCGACAAGACCTTCGACCGCATGGTGGCCGCCAACAATGGCCGCACCGGCTACCACATCCATGTGTCCGAGGGCATGAACGACGTGTACGACAGCCTGCAAAACTATGGCCGCCGTCCCGTCCAGCGCCTGCAGGACCACGGCATCCTGGGCCCCAAGACTATTCTGGGCCACTGCATCCATGTGAACACCGCCGAGATGGAGATTATCAAGGAGACCGGCACCATGGTGGTCAACAACCCCGAGAGCAACATGGGCAACGCCATCGGCATCTGCCCGGTGATCCAGCTGCACAAGCGGGGCATCCTGCTGGGCATGGGCACCGACGCCTATACCAACGATATGCTGGAGTCCCTGAAGGTGGCCCTGTGCCCCAGCGCAGCCAGAACTGTCTGCCCAACGTGGGCTGGTGCGAGGTCACGGATATGCTGTTCCGCAACAACGCCAAAATCGGCGAAAAGTACTTCCCGGTGCAGCTGGGCGTGCTGAAGGCCGGCGCCGCCGCGGACATCATCGTCATGGACTATAAGCCCTTCACCCCCTTCTCCGACGAGAACATCGACGGCCACATGATCTTCGGCATGACCGGCCGCCAGTGCCAGACCACCATCGCAGGCGGCAAGCTCCTGATGCAGGACCGCCAGCTGGTGGGCATCGACGAGGAGGCCGAAAACGCCCATATCCTGGAGGCCGCCAAGAAGCTCTGGGGCAGCCTGAACAACCGGGTGTATTGATGCGCTGATTTTTTACGATTCAAAAAGGAGGAGCCCCCATGTCCGAGAAAATGTATCCCATTCCCTTCAAATCCCTGATGAATTGGGTAATCACCGAGTACGCCGGCTGCGGCGACGTGTTCGGCGTGCATAAGCAGTATCACGCCACCGGCAAGAGCCTGCCCATCTTCGGCGAGCGCATCGAGACCCCCTTCGGCCCCGCCGCCGGTCCCAACAGCCAGCTGGCCCAGAACATCATCGCCGCCTATGCGGCCGGCGCCCGGTTCTTCGAGGTGAAGACCGTCCAGAAGATGGACGGCGCTGATCTGGCCGCCTGTGTGCCCCGTCCCTGCATCCTGGCCAACGACGAGGGCTACAACCAGGAGTGGTCCACGGAGCTGACCGTGCCCCAGGCCATGGACGAGTATATCAAGGCCTGGTGCGCTCTGAAGGTCCTCAGCAAGGTCGACGGCTTCGGCGATCCCGACGGCTTCGTGTTCAACATGTCCGTGGGCTATGACCTGGAGGGCATCAAGGGCGAGAAGGTCAACACCTATATCGACGGTATGATGGACGCCAGCCGCACCGCCATCTTCGGCGAGTGCAAGGAGGTCCTGAAGGAGCTGTTCCCCCAGGAGACCGCCTTCATCGACGCCATCTCCCCCCGGGTGTCCCGCAGCGTCACTGTTTCCACCCTCCACGGCTGTCCCCCTGACGAGATCGAGCGCATCGCCAGCTACCTGATCTCCGAAAAGCACCTGCACACCTTCGTCAAGTGCAACCCCACCATCCTGGGCTACCAGACCGCCCGCCGCACCCTGGACTCCATGGGCTACGACTACATTGTGTTCGACGAGCACCACTTCAACGAGGATCTCCAGTGGGCTGACGCTGTGCCCATGTTTGAGCGCCTGCAGGCCCTGGCCGACAGCTGCGGCCTGGAGTTTGGCCTGAAGCTGTCCAACACCTTCCCGGTGGACACCACCCGGGGCGAGCTGCCCAACAACGAGATGTATATGTCCGGCCGCAGCCTGTTCCCCCTGACCATCGAGATGTGCCACCGCATTTCCCGCCAGTTCAAGGGCAAGATGCGGATCTCCTTCGCCGGCGGCGCGGAGTATTTCAACTGCGACAAGCTGTTTGCGGCGGGCATCTGGCCCATCACCGTGGCCACCACCATCCTCAAGCCCGGCGGATACAACCGCCTGCACCAGATGGTGGAGAAGGTGGAGCCCATGGCATACCGTCCCTTCTCCGGCACGGACACCCAGGCCATCTGCCAGATGTCCGCCGCCAGTCACACCGATGTTCACCACGTCAAGCCCATCAAGCCCCTGCCCAGCCGCAAGAGTGAGAAAAGCGTCCCCTGGCTGGACTGCTTCACCGCCCCCTGTCAGGGCGGCTGTCCTATCCACCAGGATATCCCCGAGTATATGGAGCTGTGCCGCAAGGGCCTGTATGCCCCGGCCCTGAAGCTCATCACCGAGAAGAACCCCCTGCCCTTCCTGACCGGCACCATCTGCGCCCACCGGTGTCAGACCAAGTGCTCCCGGAACTTCTATGACGAGTCCGTCCGCATCCGGGATACCAAGCTGCTGGCCGCCGAAAAGGGCTACAACGCCCTGATGGCTTCCACCCGGCCCACCGAGAAGGTCTCCGGCAAGAAGGCCGCCATCATCGGCGGCGGCCCCACCGGCATCGCCGCGGCCTATTTCCTGGCCCGGGCCGGTATCGAGACCACCATCTTCGAGCGGGAGAGCTGCCTGGGCGGCGTGCCCCGGCACGTGATCCCCTCCTTCCGCATCGCCAACGAGACCATCGAGAAGGACATCGCCCTGATGGAGAAGTACGGCGTGGACGTCCGCTGCGGCGCGCCTGCCCCCTCCGTCACCGAACTGAAGGCCATGGGCTATACCCACATTCTGTTCGCCGTGGGCGCCTGGAAGCCCGGCAAGCTGGAGATCGCCGGTGATGTGGCCGGGGCCATCCAGTGGATGAAGGGCGTCAAGGCCGGCAACATCGCCGTGGGCGGCAGCATTGCCGTCGTCGGCGGCGGCAACACCGCCATGGATGCCGCCCGTCTGGCCAAGCGCAGCGGTGCCAAGCAGGTAACTCTGGTATATCGCCGGACCCGCAAGTACATGCCCGCCGACGAGCATGAGCTGGCCCTGGCCCTCCAGGACGGCGTGACCTTTGCCGAGCTGGCCGCTCCTGTGAAGCAGGCAGACGGCATGCTGACCTGCGAGAAGATGGTGCTGGGCAAGGCCGACGCCTCCGGCCGCCGCAGCCCCGTGGGCAGCGGTGAATTCTTCGACATCCCCTGCGACCTGGTGATCTCCGCCGTGGGCGAGCAGGTGGACAGCGCCCTGATGGCCGCCAACGGCATCGAGGTGGACAAGAAGGGCCGCCCCCCGCCTTCCAGACCAACCTGCCCGGCGTGTATGCCGCCGGTGACGCCACTCGCGGCCCCGCCACCGTGGTGGAGGGCATTGCCGACGCCGCCCGCTTCGCTCAGGAGGTCATCGGCCAGGCCTACACCTATGACATTCCCCAGCAGGCCTATATCACCAGGACCGACGCCCAGGCCAAGAAGGGCATCCTGAACATGAGCGGCTGTGTGTGCCAGGAGGGCAGCCGCTGCCTGCAGTGCTCCACCGTGTGCGAAAACTGCGTGGATTCCTGCCCCAACCGTGCAAACGTGGCCATCGCCATGGCCGACGGCAGCCACCAGATCCTCCACGTGGACAAGATGTGCAACGAGTGCGGCAACTGCACCCAGTTCTGCCCCTATGCCTCCGAGCCCTGCCACGATAAGTTCACCCTGTTCCAGACCGCCGAGGATATGGAGGACTCCCACAACGCCGGCGTCCTGTTCCTGGAGGACGGCAAGGTCCGGGTGCGGCTGGCCGGTGCGCCCCAGGAGTATAACCTGGACGAGGCCAACGACCTGCCCCGGGAGCTGGAGACCTTCATCCTCACCATCCGGGATCAGTACGGCTATCTGTTCGCCTGATTCATTTACCCATAATAATAAGGCCCAGGGGGCGCTGCCATGCAGCGCCCCCTGGGTTACTATAAGGTGATCCAGTGTTTCATGCATCATACCGTGCCAGTACCCGGCGGCAGTAGTCCGCAAAGTCCCGGCGGACGTCGGCAGGGGAGAGAAGCTCCGCCTTGTCCCCGAACTGGAGCAGCCAGCCATAGAAGGTGGGGCCTGCCTCCACCGGGGCGGTAAGGGCCACATGGTCCGGCCCGTCCGGCCGGATGTGGGGCGTCGGAGCCGAAGCGGTCCATGGCGGGGTTGATCAGCGACCGGTGCAGCCGCAGCCGGACGGTGACGGAGGCCCCACCGTACATATCGAAGATCTTCCGGACATACCGGCCCAGGTCAAAGTCCCGGGGCAGGGGAGGAGAGGGGGCGAGTCCAGCACCGTCAAGTCCATCATCCGGTCCACCCGGTAGTGGCGGTAGTCCTGCCGCAGGGCGTCGTAGGCCACCAGGTAATAGTACCGGTCCACGCACAGGGCCACCGGGTCCGTGACGTAGGCAGCCCCATCCCGGCGGAAGGCCCGCTGCCCCTCCGCCGTCCAGTCGAAGTAACGGAAGGACACCTGTCGGTCCCGGCTGATGGCGGTGTGGATGCCGTCCACGGCGTAGTACAGGGTCTCGTTGGTGGTCCGGGGACGGCCCAGGACGTACACCTGCCGCCGCAGCTGCCGGGCCATGGGGCGGCTGGTGAGCTGCTCCAGCTTGCCGATGAGCTCCATGCTCTTTTTCTGCGTCAGGAAGGGGGCCGCCTGAACGGCATCCACCAGCAGCTTCACCTCCGGCAGCTGGAAGGTCCGCTCCCCCAGGTAATAGCCGAACTGCCGCCCCTTGACGGTCTCTACGTCCATGCCGAATGACTCCAGCAGCCGCAGGTCGTCATAGACGCTCTTGCGCTCGGCGGAGATTCCGTTGGCGGTCAGATAGGCCAGAAGCTCCGGCATCCCTGCCGGGTGCTCCTGGTCCGTCTCCTCCTCCAGGTATTTTGCCAGATACAGCAGTTTCAGCTTCTTGTCCCCCATGGTTCCGCCTTCCTTTCCGGTTTTGATAACAGTATACCAGCTGCGCCCGCCGCTGAACAGGTAATTTTCGGAATTTGTGAAAGTTTTTGTTGAAACGGCGGCACGGTTGGGGTATACTATAGGCAAAATTCAACAACGGAGGTATTTTACTATGATCGAGATCACCAAGGACACCATCATCGGTGATATCCTGGATGTCGCGCCCCAGACCGCTCCCATCTTCCTGTCCATCGGCATGCACTGCCTGGGCTGCCCCTCCTCCCGCGGCGAGACCGTGGAGGAAGCCTGCGCCGTTCACGGCATCGACGTGGACAAGCTGCTGGCCCTGGTCAACGAGGAGGCCAACAAGAGCGCCCAGTAACCGTCATATGCAAACAGGAACGCATACGGCCCGTCCGTATGCGTTTATCTGTGTTATCAGGAGAGCCTATGAAACACTTACAATTGCAGCCCCGGCTGCGGCTGCTGGCGGATATGGTCCCCCAGGGGGCCAGACTGGCGGATATCGGCACGGACCACGGATATCTTCCGGTGTGGCTTATGCAACAGGGGCGTATTGCCTCCGCCATCGCCGCCGACATCGGGCCGGAGCCTCTGGCCCACGCCCGCCACGGCGGAGGAATACGGCGCGGCCCTGGACCTGCGCCTGTGCGACGGTCTGCGGGGCATTGCCCCCCATGAGGCGGACACGGTGGTCATAGCCGGTATGGGCGGCGAGACGATCATACAGATCCTGACGGATAGCCCCTGGCCCCGGACCTCCGGCTGCACCCTGCTGCTGCAGCCCCAGACCAAGGTGGAGCTGCTGCGCCGCTGGATTTCGGAAAACGGCTATGTCTGCCGGGACGAGCGGCTGGTGTGGGACAAGGGGAAGCTCTATGTGGTGCTGCAAATGACGGCAGGGGAGCCCTTTACCCCGGACGAGGCCCGACTGTACGGCGGCCTGCATCTGGAGGGGGACCCGCTGTACGGCGATTATCTGGAGGCACAGCTGCACCATCTGCGCCGCCGACTGGACGGCCTGCGGCACAGCAGGGAAGGGGCGGACTGCGGGACCCTGCCGCAGTTGATCGCCGCCCTGGAAAAGAAGAAGGAGGCGCTGAAATGACCACGGTACGGGACATCGAAACCTTTCTGTATGCCTGGGCTCCCCGGGAAACGGCGGAGAGCTGGGACAATGTGGGCCTGCTGGTGGGCCGGGGGGACCGGGAGGTCCGCCGGGTGCTGGCAGCCCTGGACGTAACCCCCGCCGTGGCGGCGGAGGCAGCAGAGCAGGGGGGCGGACCTGATCGTGGCCCATCACCCGGTGATGAACGTCCGCTGGCACGAGCGGGAGATGCAGACCCTCCGGGATGACACCCGTCTGGGGGGCTTCTGACGTACCTGGTGCGGCAGGACCTGTCCGTCATCTGCATGCATACGAATCTGGACGCGGCGGAGGGCGGCGTCAACGACTGTCTGGCCCAAAAGCTGGGCCTTTCGGGCACCATTCCCCTGAACGAGCAAAAAATTGGCCGCATCGGCACACTTTCCTGCGAAATACCCCTTGAACAGTTCCTGCATGATGTGGTAAAATCATTAGGTTGCAGGGGCCTGCGCTACCGCGACGGCGGGCGGCCTGTGCACCGGGTGGCCGTAGGCGGCGGGGCCTGCGGCGAATACATCCCCCAGGCGCTGGCCCAGGGCTGCGATACCTTTGTCACCAGCGACCTGCGCTACAACGACTTTTTGGATACCCGGGGCCTGAACCTCATCGACGCAGGGCACTTTCCCACGGAGGACGTGGTGTGCCCCGAGGTGGTGCGCCGCCTGCAAAAAGCCTTTCCCGCCATCTGCGTCTCAAAATCGGCGGTCCACCGGGACGCCGTGCAATACTATATGATCGAAGGAGAGTAATCACATGTCCGGACATTCCAAGTGGCACAATATCCAAAAGACCAAGGGTGCGGCCGACGCCAAGCGCTCCGCCACCTTCACCAAGATCGCCAAGGAGATCATCGTCGCCGTCAAGCAGGGCGGCAGCGGCGATCCCGCGAACAACTCCCGTCTGGCCACCGTCGTGGCCAAGGCCAAGGCCGCCAATATGCCCAACGACAACATCAAGCGCACCATCGACAAGGCGCTGGGCTCCGGCAACACCGATAACTACGAGTCCGTCACCTACGAGGGCTACGGCCCCTGCGGCGTGGCCGTGATCGTGGAGGCCCTGACCGATAATCGTCAGCGCACCGCCCCCGAGATCCGGCACTACTTCGATAAGTTCGGCAAGGGCATGGGCGCCCAGGGCTGCGTGTCCTGGTCCTTCGACCGCAAGGGCGTCATCGTCATCGACAACGAGGACGGCGAGCTGGACGAGGACACCGTCATGATGGATGCGCTGGATGCCGGCGCCGAGGACTTCTCCCCCGACGGCCCCGTGTTCGAGATCACCACCGACCCCGACAGCTTCAACGATGTGGTCAAGGCCCTGGAGGACAAGGGCTACACCTTTGAAAGCGCCGAGATCGAGATGGTGCCCCAGAACTACGTCACCATGACCGGCGAGGACGACGTCAAGAGCATGAACAAGCTCATTGATATGCTGGAGGACAACGAGGACGTCCAGAACGTGTGGCACAACTGGCAGCAGGACTGAGCCGAAAAAGAGTAACAAAAGGCAGCCGATCGCAGGATCGGCTGCCTTTTTTGGAAGCAGATGTCTTATTTCACGGAACCGTCCGGATTGAACAGGGGCAGGGGAGCCAGGAACCTGATGTCATGGCGCTTGGCGGCGTCGCCCTCGGCCAGAACAGCGATGCGTGCCACTACGGTGCCTCCGGCCAGGGCCACCAGGTCCTCCATGGCCTTCAGGCTGCCGCCGGTGGAGATCACGTCGTCCATCAGGACGATGCGCTTGCCCCGGATCAGGTCCGCGTCATCCCGGCCCAGATACAGCTTCTGGGTGCCGGCGGTGGTGATGGACTGATCCTCCACATGGATGGGGTCGGGCATATAGGCCTTGGGGCCCTTCCGGGCGATGAAGTACTTCTTGGCCCCGGACTGGCGGGCCATTTCGTGGATCAGGGGGATGCTCTTGGCCTCTGCGGTGAACAGATAGTCATAGCTGCCCGGCTCCAGCAGCTTCAGCAGCTCACGGGCGCAGGCCACCGTCAGCTCCGCATCACCGAAACAGATGAATGCACCGATATACAGATCATCCGCAACCTTGCAGATGGGAAGTTCCCGCTGCAGGCCCGCCACGGTCATGGAATAAGTGGACATAACAAAATCTCCATTCTGCCGCAAAGGGAAAAATGAAACGCTGCGGCTGTCGTTTTTCAGCGAACAACCCGCCTTTTCCGGCGAAAAAGAACGGGTGTCCTGTCGACTCTATTATAAAGGATATATGGCAAAAAGTCAATACAAAAAGTGACATAACCCGCCAACAGCGGTTCTTTCCTGTATTTCCGGCCCGGGCAGACCGGCCGGATTTATCAGCCCCTGAACGAGCCGGGGCTGCGGCGCTCATCACCCATGAGACACTTGCCACTATGTCCTGGGCTGTTTTGCAACCACATTTTTGCAATTTAAGAAGAATCGTAATATGTCACAAAATGAGACGGCATCTCTTGGCTATTGTGCCCAAGCTGTGAGACGCCGCCGAGGGGGCGTATTTCAGCTTTTACTCGCTTGGCTGAGAATGTATTGCGGCCTGACAGATTTTTTTCAGATTTTTGTCAAATAATGCTTGCATTTTGCGCCGCAATCTGCTAAGATACCTATTGCTTGCGATGTAGGCAAGCGAGTTTCTCACAGCAAGGAGGTGCAACGGATGGCAAAGTGCGAGTTCTGCGATAAGGGCGTGACCTTCGGTATCAGGTTTCCCACTCCCACAGACGCTCAATCGTCCCTGGAAGCCCAATGTCAAGCGCGTGAAGGCTATGATCAATGGTACGCCTCGCCATGTGTACGTTTGTACCCGGTGTCTGCGTTCCGGTAAAGTTACCCGCGCGATCTAAGCTCGGACAAACAAGATGAGCCCTGTGCCGCAAGGCACAGGGCTTTTTTCTGCCTGTTCCGGCAAAAGCGGGGCCGAAGCCCCGCTTTTGTCAGATTGTTTATGTTTTGCTATGCAAAAGCATAGCAAAACATAGAATGTGCCATTCCCTCGCCCCTTCGGGGCAACCGGGAATGATGCACAAAACTTCATGCACAGAAGAGTTTGCCTGTTTTCGCGGTGCGCCGCACAGTGCATGAAGCTTTATGCCTTCAGGCAGCGCAGGACCGCCAGCAGGATGGAGTAATACTTGCTGTCCGGCGTGTCGGCCCGGCTGGTGATGATCACCGGGCAGGAGGCGCCGCAGATGGTGCTGGCCATGGTCTTTCCGGCGATATAGGTGATGGACTTGTACAGCACGTTGCCGATCTCGATAAACGGCACCAGCAGAATGTCCGCCTGGCCCGCCACGGGGTCGTGAATGCCCTTGTGCTTGACGGACTCCATGGAGATGGCACCGTCCAGCGCCAGGGGGCCGGACACCACGCAGCCGGGGATGCCGCGCTTGGCGATCTCGGCGGCGGACACGGTGGAGGGCATCTTCTCGGTGACGTTCTCCACGGCGGACAGCACTGCCACCTTGGGAAGCTCCACCCCCAGGGCGTTGGCCACAGGCAGGGCGTTCTCCACAATGCCGATCTGGGTGTCCACGTCGGGGGCGATGTTGATGGCGGCGTCGGTGATCATCATAAAGCGGCCCTCATACTCGAAAATGCCGCACTGGCTCACCAGACGGCGGCCGCTGGCGGGGATCAGACCGGTTTCCCGGTTCAGAATGGCCTTGGCAAAGCTGGAGGTCTGGAGAATGCCCTTCATGGGGATGTCGGCCTTGCCCTCCCGCACCAGCTGCACGGCGGCCTTGGCGGCATCCAGCTCCGGGCCGTCGAAGTCGACGATCTCATACTCGGCGGGGTCCTCGTTCATCTCCCGCAGCAGGGCCAGGATCTCGTCCTTCCTACCCAGCAGGGTGCCGTCCACCACGCCCCGGCGATGGGCGTTGACCACGGCGCTGAGGGCGGGCTCGTCATGGGCGTTGGCCAGGACGATGCGCTTTTTGTTTTTATGAGACAGGACATAGGCTTCCAGTTCTTTGAAATTCGTGAACATATCCGTTCCTCCTATTTTACTTTTCCGTTTTGCCCCCATTTCCCGGGAACAGACTTATTATACAACCCTCTTTCGGCAAAAACAACCAAAATCGCAGATTTTTCTCCGCCTGTCTGGCGAAAAAACTTGCCATTGGCGGCAATTTCCTGTATACTTTACCGTAATAAGGAGGGGCTGTCATGTCATTTGAAAAAATTCTGTTTTACGGCATCATCATCGTGGGGGCGCTGCTGCTGATTGGTCTGACCTATTACCGCATCGACTGGGCCCGCCATCCGGAGAAATACCAGGACCTGGTGGAGCAGGCGGAGAAGGACGAGCAGGAAGCGGCCCAGCGCCGGGCCATGCGCAAGCTCAGCAAGAAAAAGCGGAAATAAAAGCAGGGCAGGGGAGAGACTTCGTTGGAAATCTCTCCCCTACTTTTTATGTGGTCATTGCCGGGCCGTGCCGCAGGCGCGGCTCAGCCCACAAAGACGTATTTTTCCAGCCGGTCCATGGCCTCCCGCACCAGGGCATGGGGCAGGGCGGCGTTGATGCGGATGCAGTCGCCGTCGCCGAAGCCCGCGCCGCTCTGCCAGATGACGCCATGCTCCACGCCCCGGCGGCGGAGATCATCCGGCGTGATGCCGTGGCTGCGGCACCAGGCCCCGCAGTTGACGAACAGCATATACGTCCCCTGGGGCAGCATCATGGTGACGCCGGGGAACCGGCTTTCCATAAAGTCCCGGATGTACCGCAGGTTCTTGTCCAGCACGGCGCACAGCTGGTCCACCCATTCCATGCCCGCGTGGCTGTAGGCCCCGGTGAGGCGTGCATGGACAGCACGTTGCAGTCGTTGTAGCCGGACAGGTTTCCCTGCCGCTGGACCCGGCAGCGAAGCCGGTCATTATAGATGATGTGGTAAGAGCCGATCAGCCCCGCCAGGCTGAAGGTCTTGGTGGGGGCATAGAAGGCCACGGTGCGCTCCCGGGCATCCCGGGAGACGGACTGGGTGGGGATGTGGGTGTATCCCGGCATAATGAGATCGGACCAGATCTCATCGGAAATGACGGTGCAGTCGTTGGCGGCGTACACCTCCATGGCCTTTTCCAGCTCCCAGCGCTCCCATACCCGGCCGCAGGGGTTGTGAGGGGAGCACAGGATGGCCACGTGGATGTCGCTTTCCTTCAGCTTCCGGTCCATGTCCGCATAGTCCATGCGCCAGATGCCCTCCGCGTCCTGCGTCAGAGGCGTGTGGATGATGGGACGGCCCAGCCGCTCCAGGGTGTGGGTGAAGCCCACATAGGTGGGGCTGTGGACCAGAATCGGCTCGCCGGGGCAGGTCAGGGCCTGGACCACGGAGCTGACGCCGCCCAGGATCCCGTTTTCATACCCGATGTGCCGCCGCTCCAGGCCGGATACCCCCGTGCCGCGCCTGCTGCCAGCGGATGATGCTGTCAAAGTAGGCGCCGCTCAGCTGAAAATACCCGAAATTCGGGTGGTCCAGCCGGGCCCGGATGGCCTCCAGCACCGGCGGCGCGGTGGGGAAGCTCATGTCCGCCACCCACATGGGGATCCGGGAAAAGCCCTCCTTGGGCTCCACCCGTCATAGGGGATCATGTCCAGGGGCCAGGGCGTCCCGGCCCCGCCGGTCCAGAATGGTATCGAAATCGTACTGCATGGTTATCCTCCGTTCTCCGTTCCGGACAGGTGGAACACCCGCCGGGTATTTTCCAGTATGGCCGCCTCCGCAGTTTCCGGCGGCAGATGCTTCCAGCCGGGCGATTCCTCCACGCGCGCGGCAGCAGCAGGGAGGAGTTGCGCACCCGGCTCAGGGATTTTTGCTGCCCGTCCAGGGTACGTCCGGCAGCACATAGGGGCTGTCGGTCTCACCAGCAGCCGGTCTGGGGAGCGCGGGGCCACCGCGTCCCGCAAGGGCTCCCGATTCCCGGCGCAGCAGCGCCCCCGCCGATGCCCAGACAGAACCCCAGGTCCAATGGCCGGCCGTGTCCCAGTCCCCCTGGAAGCAGTGGGATGCCCCCGCCGGGCAGCTGACGCCGCCTGCGCCGCAGCATGGCCAGGGCGTCCCGGTCTGCCATGCGGATGTGCAGCACCAGGGCAGTCCCAGCCGCCGGGCCAGGTTTTAGCGCTGATACCGGAACCACAGCAGCTGGGTCAGCCGGTGCTTCCGGGGCAGCGTGATAAGTCCAGCCCGGTCCCGCCGATGGCCGCCACGCCGGGCTCCCGCCCAGACCTCCAGCTGCCTGCGCTGCCGCCAAAAAGGAGCCTGATGGGTCCGGTGGGGTACCACCGCCAGGCGGATGAAGTC
>VOFK01003432.1_pt1 | contig 28766 bp, 33 predicted proteins | sample 5384121 | NCBI WGS metagenome assembly VOFK01 (sample SAMN12384730, study PRJNA508395) | human gut metagenome | isolation source: healthy gut J | host: Homo sapiens | reverse complement strand
TATTTAATGTCTCGTCAATTCCTTTTTCAGCCGGTCTATCTTCGATCTCGTTGCTGTTGACTGGCATAACGATTGTGAATGTAGAAGATGATGAATGTCATGATATACCAGCGCTGTTTGTCATCTATGAAAAAAATGGCAGTCATTGTGAATGTCTCAATTCAGAATACCAGAGAGGTGCGCTTTTTTCTCTTTGTCCTCTTCTTGTTTACCACTTCTTCTTCCATATCTTTATTTCTTTCTGCACCGTAATTTGGCGCTTCTCGACCGCGGTTTCTGGGTTCTGTTTTTGCCCTCGTCGGGAACGATTACCTTATTGTTGACAAGGCGGAAAGGCGTTTGCAGATTGCCGAAGAAGTTTGCACTTTTCCTCTCATTACCTCGTCTTCATGATGTTTTTCACCATGCGGTCTTCCAAATGAATGATAGGTGATTACCACCAGTCTGCCGCCCGGCTTTAATGCCTCCGTAGCAGCCAGCAACATCTCCTTCAACGCCTCCATCTCTTGGTTTACTTCAATTCGTAGTGCCTGGAACACCTTTTAGCCAGCTCTTTTTCTTTTCGCGTTCACGACCGAAAAAGCGGTTTGATGATTCAAAAACTCACCGATGGTCCGATGATATTCGTCCAAGCTTCTGGCTTTAACGATGACCGGCCAGTTTGCGGCTATTCTTTAGTTCCCCCATACAAATAGAAGAGGTTTGCAAGACGTTCTTCATCGTAAGTGTTCACGATGTTCTGCTGCCGTCATACCGGCACGTTTGTTCATACGCATATCCAGTGCCCCGTCAAAACGGAAAGAAAAGCCGCGTTCGCTATCATCGAAATGATGGGACGATACGCCAAGGTCGGCCAGATTGCATCCACCTGCTCGTGTCGTGGATAGCGCAGGAAATTTTGCAGGTAACGGAAGATTGCTGCGCACGAAGATGAAGTGAGATCGTTGACAATGTTCCGTTCAGCGTCCCTCGTCCTGGTCGAATCAATAAACGTCCGCCTTCTCCGAGCCGTGAAAGTATCTCGCGCGAATGTCTGCTCCTCCGGAATGTAACGTCTACATACGTTCCGTCCGGTTGATATTCATCCCGTCAACGCTTTCTTTCAGCAATACAGGTACATGGTATGTCAATTCATCTTTCTCCATCTTGTCTATTATCATCGTTCATAATTTCTTCTAATGCTGCACCGAACTCTTCAGGCGACATGAAAGGCTGTTCTGCCCGCTCTTTCGCCCAGATTCTCTATCTTATTGTCGATGCCGATAAAACGTATATCTCCCATGAATACTGCAAAATCTGTAAATACCGTTTGGGATTAATATACGTCCGTTGCTGCTCAGGTGTCACCACTTCAACGTCGCTCTCACAAACTGTCTGAAATGAGTTGGTGTTTGCTGTTCCATTTGTTCAGCCTGCTGCGAAGCTCGTTCAACTCCTCGTTCCACACGCCTGGGGCACAGGGTCAAACAGTCCTGAAATACGTCTTACGCATAATAAGCTCTCTTCGGAAGCGTTTTTCTTGTAGTTGTTTCCTGCGTAGCGGTATGAACACCCTTCCTTTGGCGTCCGCCCTGGCTTCAATATTTCCTAAAACGTATCATTACCTTATTATAATAAGCGACCGTAAAAATATATGAAATTTCACAATTTCAATAACTTTCCATAAAAACTTTCATAGTTTTTTTTATGTGATACGGAACTAGAAGAGCTTTTAAATCCTCGCAATGATATAATTGCTATTTGCAATATTATTTATCAAAATGAGAATATAAGGCACAAGCTATTGAGAATGTATTTAAATATTAAGAGGCCTAATTCTGCAAATAAAGATTATAGTAAAATTAAAAAGAACAAATAAAAAGAGATTACATTTTAAAATGTGTAACCTCTTTTAAAAATTTTCTATATAATCCGATTGCCTTACCTAAGATAGTAACCTTATCCAAAAATAATTGGAGCCATGGTATCATTTTTCTGGTTGCAATCTGAAATGATCTTTTTCCTTGTAAAAAGTCTTCACTGTAACTTCATTATTTTCATTCATCGCTACAACTGTTTCTCCATTAACAGCTGTATTTTTCTTTCTACGATTAAAATGTCACCATCATATATTCCGACATTAATCATACTTTCACCACTTACCTTTAAAGTAAATACCTCTTTTTTGCCAGCAATCAAGTTGGCAGGTAAAGGAAAGAACTCGTTAGGCATCTCAATAGCTTCTATAGGAGAACCAGCTGTAACCTTTCCAAGTAGAGGAACATCAACAATATCATCATCTTTTTGTAAAAATTCATTTTCTACTAACAATTTAATAGTTCTGTTTTTTCCATTACCTTTCTCAATATATCCCTTTTCTGCTAATTTATTTAAATGAAAATGCGTAGTCGCAGGCGATGACAAATGAGCAGCCTCTCCAATTTCCCTAACAGTAGGAGGAAAACCTCTTTCAGCTATCAATTTTTTTAAGACTTGTAGGATATTATACTGACTTTCGGTAAGTTTTTCCATATTATCACTCCTCGCTAAAATAATATTAACATTTTAATTGTAAAATGTCAAACAAATGTTTAAAAAGCAATTGACACGAACAAATGTATTAGATATAATTTAAGTGTAATTGAAGGGAGATGTTATTATGGAAAAAGTATTAAAGAAGGGCTTTAGTTTATTAGGTATATATATAATATTTTTTTTAATAATAGTATTTTTTGATGAGTGATAGGAATAATGAGGCTTGATAAACAAGATGTTTATAGGAACATTAATGGTTCAGTTACAATTATAAAATAAATATATTAACTACAAAAAGTATGTTATAATTGAGTAGGTGATATAACATGAAGAAAGTAATTTTAGTAGATGGTAATAATCTATTATTTAGGAGTTTTTATGCAACTAGTTATAGTGGCAATATAATGCGTAATGGGAAGGGGTTTCCTACTAATGCATTATATGGATTTATCAATATGATGAATAAAATTATTAAAGAAGAAAGCCCAAGCTATATTTTAGTTGCTTTTGATAAAGGTAAGACATTTAGACACGACAAATATGATGACTATAAGGCAGGAAGACAGGCCATGCCAGAAGAGTTAAAATTACAATTTCCAAAGGCTAAAGAAGTTTTAGATACCATGGGAATAAAAACACTTTGAAATTGATAATTATGAAGCAGATGATATAATTGGTACTTTTAGCAAAAATAGTCGATGAAGAAGACCAATTTATAGCAACTATTGTTAGTAGTGATAAAGATTTATTACAACTAATAAGTGATGAAGTAATTGTAAAATTATTAAAACAAAGCGGTCATATCATGATGGATAAGGAGGAGTTTAGAAAAACTTATAAAGTAGATCCAATTAAAATGATTGATTTGAAGTCACTTATGGGAGATCCAAGTGACCATATACCAGGAGTTAAAGGAATAGGAGAAAAAACAGCTATTAATTTACTAGAAAAGTATGGTAGTTTGGATGGTGTTTATGAAAATCTTGAAGGTATTTCTCCTAAAACTCGTGAAAAGTTGATTACTGATAAAGAAAATGCATATATGAGTTATGATTTGGCAACCATTTATCGTGAGGTACCCATTGACTTTACTTTAGAAGATTGCAAATATAATGGTTATGATTTTCAAAAATTTAAATCCATACTTGAAGAATTAGAATTTCACTCACTATTAAGAAAAATTAATTTTGATATGAATAGTAATGATAGTTTTACAGAAAAAATGCCAAAAAAAGAGGATAAAATTCTACTTTCTGATATCTCTACATTAGGAGTTAAACCATTTTCCTTTTATTTAGAAACAAGAGGACCAGTTTATAGTAAGAGTACTATTTTAGGTGTTGGAATATATGATGGAGAAAAAGGCTATTTTCTATCACCACAAGATATTGAAGAACATAAAGATTTATTTCAAGGTAGTTCTTCTAAAAAATGACATACGATCTGAAAAAAAGTATAGTAGTTTTAAATAATTTAGGTATTAAAATTAATAATTGCAATTATGATGCCATGATTGGAATGTATTTATTAGATTATACAGTTAAAGATGACATTAGTTTTGTAGCTAGTAATTTTGATTATAACATTACTCCATACGAAGATTCATATGGTACAGAAAAAAGACCTAAAGATGTAGATTTAGAAACTTTAAAACAACTTTGTTGCAGTAAAGCAAAGTTCATTTATGAAACAAAAGAACAAGTTATAAATGAATTAAAAGAAAATGAAGAAGAATCATTATTTAAAGATATAGAAATGCCCCTTACAACAGTACTTGCAGATATGGAAATTACTGGAATTAAAGTTGACAAAGAATATTTAGGGGTAATTGAAATAGAATTAAAGAAAAAAATGGATGAATTGGAAAAAGACATTTATAGTGATGCAATGTGTGAATTTAATATTATGAGTCCATCACAGCTTGCCAAAGTCTTATTTGAAGATTTAAAAAATAAGATATCCAAAGAAAACAAAGGATAATAAATACTCTACTAGTAAGGACATTTTAGATAAAATTATATATGAGCATCCAATAGTTCCAAAGATTCTTGAATATAGAACATTAGCTAAACTATATACAAATTATGCTGTAGGGTTAAAGGCAGAAGTAAGAGATGATGGAAGGATTCATACAATCTTCACGCAAACTCTAACTCGTACAGGTAGATTATCTAGTATAAGTCCTAATTTACAAAATATTCCAGCCAGAAGTGATTTTTCAAAGCTTATTCGAAAAAAGCTTTCATTGCAGACGAAGATTCAGTATTAATGTCTAGTGATTATTCCCAAGTAGAATTACGTGTTTTTGCTTCTATGTCTAACGAAAAGAATTTAATAGATGCATTTAAAGAAGGGAAAGATATTCACGTCAAAACAGCTTCAGAGATATTTAAAGTACCAATTGAAGAGGTTACTAAAGACATGCGAAGAAGTGCAAAAGCAGTTAATTTTGGTATTTTATATGGAATTAGCAGCTTTGGTTTATCAGAAGATTTAGGAATAGATATGAAAGAAGCTAAAAACTTCATTGAAAATTATCTAAATACTTTCCCCGGAATCCACGAATTTATGGAGCAAGAGAAAAAAGATGCCTATGAAAAAGGGTATGTTAGAACATTAATGAACAGAAAAAGAGTTGTTGAAGAACTTAAGAGTAAAAATTATATGATCAGAAGCAGTGGTGAAAGAATGGCTCTAAATACTCCAATTCAAGGAACAGCTGCCGACATATTAAAAAGAAAGCTATGGTTGAAATTTATAATGAATTTAATAAACGTGGTCTAAAAAAGTAAAATGTTAATTCAAGTACACGATGAACTTGTATTTAATGTCATAAAAAGTGAGTTAGAAGAAGTAAAGCAAATAGTAAAAAGATATTATGGAAAATACATTTACTTTGAAGGTTCCATTAAAAGTAGATATTGAAATAGGTAACAATTGGTATGAAGCAAAATAAATAGGATGGGAAGTGAATACTATGCCAGAAAAACCAGAAGTAATGACAGTCGTAAAAAATTTGATACCGAGAATTGTAGGAAAAAAGAATAACTGATTGTGCTATTTATTGGGACAATATAATAGCATCTCCTACACCCAAAGAGTTTAAAAAGAAAATAATAGGTCAAAAAATTAATAGTATTACCACTAGGGGAAAATTTATAGTTATTGAATTGGATGATTATTCTCTACTTATACATCTTAGAATGGAAGGAAAATTTTTTTTCAGAAATAAAGGAGATGAAATCACTAAACATGAACATGTAGAATTTATTTTGGATGATGAAATAAGTTTTAGATATCATGATGTAAGAAAATTTGGGAAAATGTATCTTATTCGAAAGAGGATACTTATAAAGTAAAGCCTTTAAGTGAACTAGGAAAAGAATTTTATGATGATATAACAGAGGACTATTTATTTGATAAGATTCACAAGTTAAAATTACCAATAAAAACAATTTTACTTAATCAAAATATTATTTGTGGTATAGGTAACATCTATGATGATGAAATACTATTCAAAAGTGGGATTTCTCCTATGCGTAGAGGTTGTGATATATCACGCAATGAATGTTTAACAATTATTAATAATACAAAAATAATCTTAAGTGAGGCAGTAAAACTTGGAGGAACTACAATTAAAAGTTTTACATCTAGTGAAGGAGTTCATGGCCTTTTTCAAAAGCAAAACTTTTAATGTACATGGTAAGAAAAATGCTCTATGTCCAACCTGTAATAGCCAAATTATAGTAACCCATATTAATGGAAGGGGTACATATTATTGCCCAAAATGTCAAAAATAAAAAATAAGACTATATTTTTCAGAGAAAATGTTATATAATAAATCTGCTGAAGAAAAGTAAAGGAGTGTTATATATGAAAAAACACAAAAATTGTTTGCAGCATCGGCCCTGCATCAAATCAACCTGATGTAATGGAAAAGAGGGTTCTAGCTGGAATGAATGTAGCTCGTGTAAATTTCACTCACGCTACATTAGAGGAAAGAAAACTTGCTATTTCATCAGTTCGTGAAGTAAGAAAAAGAACTGGAATGAACGTAGCAATTCTTTGGGATACTAAAGGACCAGAATTCAGAAGTGGTATGTTAGAAAATGACAAAATCGAATTAGTAGAAGGTAAAACAATTCGTATGGTTAAAGAAGAAGTTCTTGGAACTGAAGAAAAATTTTCAACTAACCATCCTGAAGCAATCTCATCATTAAAAGTAGGAGATACTATTTTACTAGAAAACGCTAAAATGAGATTAGTAGTAGAATCAGTAGAAGATGATGGAGTTACTTGTAAAATATTAGCAGGTGGAGTTTTAGGAAACCGCAAGAGTATGAGTGTACCTGGCGTTAAATTAAATATTCCATATGTTAGTGACTTAGATCGTGAAGATTTAAAATATGCATGCGAAAATGGAGGAGAATATCTTGCTATTTCATTTGTTTCATGCAAAGAAGATGTACTAGAAATAAAGAAAATATTAAAAGAACATAATCGTGAAGATTTACAAATCATTTGTAAGATTGAAAGCCAATTAGGTATAGATAACTTAAAAGAAATCTTAGAGGTATCTGATGGTGTTATGGTTGCTCGTGGAGACTTAGGTACTGAAATACCTAGTGAAATGTTACCAATCGTTCAAAAACGTATGATTAGAACAGCACGTCAAATGGGCAAAATTGCTATAGTAGCAACAGAAATGCTTGAAACAATGATGGAAAATAACCGCCCAAAAAGAGCAGAAACTAGTGATATCGCTAATGCAGTTTTAGATGGTACTGATGCAGTTATGTTATCAGGTGAAACAACTGTTGGAAAGCATCCAGTTGAAACAGTACAAGCTATGTCTAATATCTGTGAAACAACAGAGAAATACGCTGCATTTGATTATATTTCAATAAAAAAACAAGCCGACAATGTACCAAGTGCTATTGCTGAATGTGTTGTAGAAAGTGCTAATCGCTTAGATGCAAAATTAATATGTGCTGCTACAATTACTGGTTCAACAGCTAGATTAATTAGTAACTTAAAACCAAATGCACTCGTTTTAGGTTTATGTCCAGATGAAAAAAAACAGGTAGACGTTTTGCTTTGAACTGGGGATGCTATCCAGTAATATTACCAGTTTGTAGTTCAACAGATGAAGTATTAGATAAAAGTATTAAATGTGCTAAAGAAAAAATGGAACTAGAAAAAGGAGACATAATTGTAATAACAGGAAGTTTCCCTAACACTGGTGATAATAGACAAACTAACCTAATGAAGATAGAAGAAATTAAAGATTAGTTTTTAAAAGACCTCGAAGGTCTTTTTTTGTTGAATATTATAAAAAACAATACATAGTTTATATCAAAATAAAAAAATCCATTGTCTAGCTAATTAAAGCCTCATGGATTTTTTCTTCTATATTATCAACATCGATTGCCTCAATTCTATCTACGCGACATTTTTCAGAAATTAAAATAGCCTCAACTTTTTTTGCTGCTACGTCTAAATCATCATTGACCACAACATAATTATATTTGCTTACTTCATTAATCTCTTCATATGCTCTTAAGAATCGTTTATCAATCTTTGCCTTATCCTCTGTGCCACGATTTTCAAGTCTTCTTTTAAGCTCTTTCATAGTAGGAGGAAGAATAAAAGATAAATAATGTATCCGGTAAAATTTCCTTTATTTGTAAAGCGCCTTGAATTTCAATCACTAATATTACGTCATCACCATTATTTAAATGTTTTTCAATGCTTTCTAGTGGAGTACCATAGTAATTATCGGCATATTTTGCATATTCTAACAGTTTATTTTGTCTTATTTTTTCTTCAAATTCTTCCTTTGTTAAGAAAAAATAATCAACTCCATCTTTTTCTAAGGGTCTTGGTTTTCTACTAGTGCAAGAAATTGATAACCATAAATCATTTCTCTTTTCAAGTAACTTTTTAACAATAGAATCCTTTCCACAAGCCGATGGCCCAGATACTACATAAAGTTGTCCCTTTTTTTTAGTTCTTAACATATTACTTTTCATTATTTTCTCCTCCCAAGTGATTATTATATTCTTCTAAAATTAAATTTCTATCATTATTAATCAAACCATAAATACTTGTTGTTTTAAGTTCCAAGTCTAAAATAGGACTAAAGTCTCTTTTGAAACGACTAAGTATTGGTAAATTAACCTCTTTTTTTACCTTATTAAGATAGTTTCTTCCTTTATCGTTAAAACCAAGTATTCTTATATAATCAATTTCTCTCATACTTTTAGACATTTCTTTTAGTAAATCCAACTAAAATATGTAATAACATTCTATTAATTCTATTATAAGTATATCTTTTAGATTTCACACTATCAATTAGTTCATCGTATGAAGTACTGCAAACAACTTCTTTTTTTAATTTTTTATCAATACCTTCATCAACACCTTGATAGCTAGACAGATCTTTATCAGTTAAAATTCGATATTTGAGTAAAAGAAAAATATTTTCCCTTAAAATGTAGATTATCATAATCTAAATACTTAATAACTGCTTCAGGTACTGCCTTTCTAACATCTAAACCATTTTCTAAAAGCTTTTTTCTAATTGCAGTAGCACTACTTATATTGTTTAACACATCATCATGATAATCAGTAGTTCTTTTAATACATATTGGTTTTATATTATAATTGTTCTTTAAGATAGTCTTTATATAACTAATTCCTAATAAATCATTGGGAGTATCTATTCTTTTTGCCAGTTAAATCATATAAGGCATTACTAACTGCAGTAGGATAATTTAGCCCAAACTTAGAATAAATTTTAACCAATTTATCAAAATCTTCATTTTGAACCTGGCATTTAGCAATCGCTTCCAAGTCATCAAGATTATCATTTTCACTTCCAAAAACGATCTTTGAAACTTTCAATGCTTCAAGAAGACTAATAGCTCCATAAGCAAAAAAATCAGCCGATTGTGTTGCGAATACAAAAGGAAGCTCAACGATAAGATCAATTCCCATTTCCTTAGCAATCTTTACCTTTGTCCATTTATCAATTATTGAAAAATCTCCTCGCTGAGTAAAATTTCCACTTAACACCAAAACAATCGTATCATTAGGATATAGTTTTCTAATACTATTTAAATGATACAAATGACCATTATGAAAGGGATTATATTCACATACAATACCAACACTTGCCACAAAACCACTTCCTTTAATATTACTTTATTTTAACATATATTAGTAAAAATACCAACATGAAAATAATTGACTATTAATTACTTTTTTGGTATTATAGCAACTAAATAAAGGCGTACAAATACCTTAAAAAGAAAAGGTGATAATAATGAATCCAGAAATAAAAGTTATAGAGGATATTAGAAAAGGAAACAAAAGTCTAGAAAACAATTTACTAACTTGCTTGTATCCGTTATGCGATAAAACTTATAAAAAATTTAAGTTTATGAATATAGATGAGGAAACATTTAAAAGTTTATTTTTTAGAGAAGTAAAACGTACCATATATAATATGGATTTAAACAAAATATCAAATGTTACGTTTAAAAAGTACTTTTCATGCTTATTTCAAAATAAACTTTTTGAATATGCAAGTAAGTTAACGGAATTGGGAGATTATTCTGTTGTTACAAACTATATAAATTCTAATTGCAAAAATACCCAAAATAAAGAAGAAATTTTAAAGAATCTAAATAGTTTAAGTTTACTCCTAAAAAAAATAAATTGTTTTAATGAAAAGGTGTTACTTGGAGTATATAAAGAATCTAGAAAACTAAGAACATATATAGTTCAGATTTTAAATGAATTAGAAGATGATGAATTGGATGTATTAAAGAATAATGAATATCTTTGGAAAATGCTTAGTTTTTATTTTGAGTTAAACAATATTTATTTAGAAGACGATATAGCCTTAGAAATACCAGTAAATGAGGAAGAAGAGGAAAATATAAGTACTGAGTATGATACGAATTTAGTTAAGCAATATTTTAAAGAGATAGGTAAATACAAAATATTAACAGCGCCTCTTGAGAAAGAATTATTTATAAAATATAAGAACGGTGACATGAAGGCAAGGGAATTATTAATTAACAGCAATCTTCGGTTAGTGGCTAGTATAGCTAGAAAATACTTGGGTAGAGGAATATCTTATATGGATCTAATTCAGGCCGGTAATCTAGGCTTAATTGATGCTGTTGAGAATTTTGATGTTGATAGAGGATTTAGATTTACAACGTTTGCAACTGCTAGAATAATAAGGCCAATATTACAAGAAATAGAAAAACATGGAAGAAATATTAAACTACCTAACAAAACTTATACAGATATACAAAAATTAACTAAAATAACAAGAGAACTAACCATAGATTTAAAAAAAGAGAGCCAACATTAGAAGAACTAGCGCAAAAAATGGATAAATCTGTAACAGAAATAGCAGAACTAAAACTCATAAAGGATGATACAGTTAGTCTAAATAAGAGTGTGACTGAAGAAGATGACGCAGTATTGCTTGATTTCATAAAGTCAGATGAAAATGTTGAAGAACAGGTTATGATATCTTCAGTCGCAACAGATTTAATGGATTTTATAAATAGTGGTATCCTAGAACCTCGTGAAAGAGATGTTATAACATATAGATATGGTCTAAACGGGAAAACGCCTCTTCAACTTGAAGAAATAGGTAAAATTTTAAATATAAGTAGACAAAGAGTATGTGTTATAGAACAGAAAGTCCTAAAAAAATTGCGTATTGCCATAAAAAGAACCCCATTAAAAGAGTTAGATCCTACAAAAACATTTGATAACAGAGAACAAAAATTATTAAGATTTGACCCTGCAAGATTTCATAACAACAAGCAAAAAAAATAACACTTGAAGAAAAGTAAAAAAAAGTATATAATGTATACGGATGTGATGTTATGGATAAAATTGATCTAACTTTTTATTACATACTAATTCCGTAGATAAAATAGTAATTGATGAGATCATTAACATACCTCAAGATTATTATAAGGAAACAGATGTTAAAAAATTAGATAATGTGAAAGTAGTTGGCGAAATAACTAGACAAACAGATGATATTGACTATGTTGATTTAGATGTAAGTGGTGTTATGATCCTACAAGATTCTATTTCCCTTGAAGACATAGAATATCCATTTTCTCTTAAAATAGAAGGGGATTTAAAAGAATTTATTACAAATTTGGAAAATTCTCTTGATATTATTGAACTTTTGTGGGAAAATATTGTTCTAGAGATTCCCTTGAAATATACTAAGGTCGAGGATCTCAGTAAATTTCATGGAGATGGATGGAAACTTGTGAGTGAAGAAGAAGCTACTACTAGTCATAATCCGTTTAATGAATTATTAAAAAATATAGAAGAGGAGTGAGAATATGATGAAATTAAATATTCAATTATTTGCTGTACCATTCCGTAAAGTTTCAAAAACAAGAAAAAGAATGAGAAGAGCTCATAATGCAATGGAAATGCCAGGAGTTACTAAATGTAGCACTTGTGGTGAAGTAATTAAACCACATAGAGTTTGTCCAAAATGTGGTAGTTACAAAGGAAAAAAGTAGTAAGTGTTAAAGAAGCAGCTTAATGCTTTTTTTTTTCACTAATCATTGACGAATATTTGTTTGATATGATATATTTAATATACTTAAGGTGTTAGGAGGAAACGATAGATGATAAAATTAAAAGAAGCTAATACGTTATATATATGTACTAATGAAAAAAAAGAAATTTTATTAAAGCAAATGTCACATGATAAAGAAATATTCGATATTAAATTTATGACTTTAAATGAATTTATGGAACAATATTTTTTTAAATATAATGTTAATATTTATCCATACCTAATGGAAAAGTATAATATTTCATTTTCGGTAGCTAAAGAATATTTAAAATATTTATATTATATTGATCTTAATAATAATTATGATAGTAAAAAGATATCTTTTCTTCAAGAAATGAAAAAAGATTTAACAAATAATAACATTCTTATTGAAAATAAACAGTTTAAAGAATATTTAAATTCTAAGAATATATATGTAGATGCTAGCTGTCAATTAGATAATTATTTAGAAAAAATATTTACATCATTAAATGCTAAAATTTTAACATTATCACCTAAAGAAAGAAAAAAAACATAACAGTTACGCAAGCAGCTGATATAGAAGAAGAGGTAAATAATGTAATAATTAAAATTCTAGAGTTAGTTGATAATGAAGTATCCCTAAATCATATTTTCCTAACTAACATTAGCGCAGACTATTTTTATATATTAAAAAAAACTATTTAAAATGTATAATATTCCTCTTGAACTTAATGAAAATATATCCATAAATAGTGTTCCAATAATTAAAGAGTATTTTATTACTAAAAAATTACCAGAATATAACAATGAAAACAAAAGCATCATTAAACCCTTCATTTCCTTATTAAATAAATATACTTCCATAAGTAGTAGTAAATACTATAAAGAAATTCTTAAAGAAGAGTTAAAGAAAACATATATTTTACCACCTAAATATCAAGAAAGTATTAAAGTAAAGGACTTTTCAAATCTAGAAGTAGAGGATGATGATTATGTCTTTTTTATTAGGATTTAACGAAGGTGTTTTTACCATCTCTTCATAAATAAAGACGAAGACTATTTGAGCGATTCTGATAAAGAAATTTTAGGAATGTCAACTAGTGTTTTAGAAAATGAAATTTCAAAAAAAAAAGAACATATCAAAAAATTACCAATATCAAAAATATATATATGAGTTATAAACTACATAGTTTTGATGATGAATTTTATCCAAGCAGGATGATTGAAGATTATAGCATGAATATTTCCAAAATTCCGCTACAAAATATGCATCTATCAAATTCTTATAATCGAAGAAAATTATGCCTTTTATTAGATGAGTATAATAAATATAAAGTTGTCCATAGTGATTTAAAGACATTACAGAAAACATATAAAGACATTATGTATAATAGCTATAATCATAGTTTTAAAAAGTATTTCTAATCTTGATTATCTAAACTATATTCATAAACCTTTAAAACTTTCTTATACTAGTATAAATTCTTATAACCTATGTCCATTCAGTTATTACTTAAAGTATGTATTAAAAATAGATCCGTTTGAGGAAAGTTTTCAGGCATTAGTAGGTAGCTTGTATCATAAAGTACTTTCAACTTGTTTTGATGAAAATTTTGACTTTGAATATGTTTGGCAGAAATTTTTGCAAAATAAAACTTTGTCTGCTAAAGAAAACTTTTTGCTAAAAAGATTAAAAAAAGAACTATTAGAAATAATTGATGTCTTAAAAGAACAAAAAATGTATACTGATTTTAAAAGTGCCTATTATGAAAAAGAAATTACCATACCATTAGCAAAATATAAAATAGATTCTTATTTTACGGGTATTATTGATAAAATAATGTTTTACCAAAACATGGAGGACACATATTATGCCTTAATTGATTATAAGACTGGTTCTTTTCCGACATCTCTTAATAACTTAAAATATGGTTTAGATATGCAGTTACCAATCTATCTATATTTAGTTGAAAATAGTGAGGTATTTAAAAACCCTATTTTTTGCAGGATTCTATTTTCAAAAAGTTTCATTAGGAAGTATAACAACTACCAACAGTAAAGATTATAAAACCGTCGTAGAAGATAAATTAAAGTTAAAGGGTTATAGCACCAGTGATGAAGATATACTTTCTCACTTTGATCACAATTATACTAAAAGTAATATTATATCGGGAATGAGTATTACCAAAAATGGTTTTAGCAGATATGCTAAACTCTTATCTGAAGACGATGTTTATAATATTTTAAATTATACAAAAGATAAAATAGAAGAAAGCTCAATAAATATTATTGATAGTAATTTTGATATTAAGCCTAAAAGTTATTCAGGATGATTATAAAGCCTGCAAAAATTGTAAATTTAAAGACATATGTTACAAGGTAGAAGAAGATTATGATCGACTAGAAAAAGTAGAAAATTTAGAATTTTTAGGAGGTGATATAAATGGCTAATAGATGGACCAATGAACAGCTTCAAGCAATTAATGTAGAAGGCTGCAATGTTATAGTATCAGCTGGAGCTGGTAGTGGTAAAAAACTGCCGTTTTAACTCAAAGAGTATTAAGAAAAATTAAAAGTAATATTCCCATTAATAAACTATTAATTTTAACATTTACAAAGGCTGCAGCAAAAGAAATGAAAGATAGAATTAGAAGAACCCTAAAAAAAGAAGGCTTTAATGAACAGTTAAAATTATTAGATTCAGCATATATCACTACATTTGATAGTTTTAGTCTATCTGTAGTAAAGAAATATCACATTAATCTAGGAATAAATAAGGATATTAAAGTAACCGATGCCGCTCTTATTAATATAAGAAAAAAGGAAATATTAGATTCTATTTTTGACAAGAAATATCAAGAAAGTTCTGAAAGGTTTCAAAAACTAATAGAGCATTTTGCCTTAAAAGATGACAAAGAATTAAAAGAAATGATTCTATCCATTAGTAACAAACTAGATTTGCGTTATGATAAATTTGAATATCTTCATAACTATGATAATTTATATTATAGTGCAAATGCTATTTCTTCATCTGTTGATGATTATTTGTCTCTTATAAAAAAAGATCTTAGCATTTTAAGAGAATTGGTACAAGAAATATCAGAACATTTAGATAGCAAGGATCTAGAAAAAATCTATTTAAAAACAGACAGCATTCTTAATAGTAAAAATTATGATGAAATCAAAAATAGTTTATTAGATTGTAAATTACCACCTAAAAATAATAACTACGATGAAGAAGCCGTAATCCTAAAGGAAAGTATTAAAAGTGTTCTTGATGATCTAAAAGACTTATGCAATTATACAGACATTGAAGAAATGAAAAAAGACTTACTAGCAACAAAAAGTGATACTCTAGAAGTAGTAGATATAATTTTAAAATTACAAACTATATTTAAAGAGGTTAAGGAAAAAGAACAATTATACGACTTTAATGACATTAGTCACCTAGCAATCAAATTAGTCTTAGAGCATCCTGATGTAAGAGAAGAAATAAAAAATAGTTTTCAAGAAATTCTAATAGATGAGTATCAGGATACTAGTGATACACAGGAAATGTTTATTAGTCAAATTTCAAATAACAATGTCTACATGGTAGGAGATATTAAACAATCTATCTATCGTTTTAGAAATGCTAATCCATATATATTTAAAGAAAAATATGACAGTTATAATCAGGATCCTACTAAAGGTAGAAAAATAGATCTTAACAAAAACTTCAGATCCCGCTTTGAAGTGCTTGATAATATTAACCTATTATTTTCATATATTATGGATGATGAAATAGGTGGAGCCGATTATAAAAAAGAGCATAAAATGGTTTTTGGAAATACTACTTATATAAACGAAGGAAAAACAGAACAAAATTATAATATGGTTTTGAAGACATATGAAGCAGGAGATGACTTTAAAAATATTGTTAAAGAAGCATTTATCATTGGTAATGACATAAAGAATAAAATAGATAACCACTATCAAATATTTGATAAAGATGAAAAAATATTAAAGGATGCCTCATATAATGATTTCGCCATACTGTTGGACGTTAAAAAGAATTTTGATCTTTATAAACAAATTTTTGAATATTTAGATATACCATTAACTTTATATCGTGATGAAGACTTAACTTCATCGACTGATTTAAACATTATTAGAAACTTATTAAAATTAGTATTACTAGTTCATGATGATACTTATGATACCGAGTTTAAATACGTTTATACATCCATTGCTAGAAGTTTTTTATTTAATATAGATGATGCATACATATTTGATACATTTAAGGATAATAGTTTTAGATCCTCTGATATTGTAAAAAAAGCCTTAACTTTAAAAGAGAAAATAGATATCCTACCTTTAGAAACCATATTTTATGATATTTTAAATGAATATAATTATGAAGAAAAAGTATTATTAACTACAAACATTATGGAAAAAGAGAAAAGAATAGAATATCTTACTAACTTAGTCCGTGATTTATCTTCTAAAGATTATAACATATATGACTTTGTTTATTATCTTGATCAGGTTATAGAAGATGGATATAGTATAAAAATACAAAATTAATCAAGATACTTGTAATAGTGTTAAAATAATGTCTATTCATGCTTCAAAAGGACTTGAATTTCCTATTTGTTATTTTGCTAACTTAGAAAATAAGTTTAACCAAATGGCACTAAGAGAAAAGATTAGTTATGATAATGAACTAGAATTTTACTTCCTGTAGTAACAAGCGAAGTAATTCCAACAATTAGAACCAAGCTGTATAAGACTAAGATAAAAAAAGAAGATATAAGTGAAAAAATAAGACTATTTTATGTTGCTTTAACTAGGTGCAAAGAAGAAATTATCATAGTAGCAAAAGAAGATGAAGAAACATCACTTACAACTGATATAGTTCCTAATCTTGTGAGAGAAAAATACACTTCCTTTAGTAGTATTATAAAAAGTATTAATAGTATTTTAAATCCATATATAGAAAAGTGTGTTGACGTAGATTATACTAAAGATTATTTGTTAAGTATTCAAAGTAAAAAGTTAGATGTATCAAACGCTGATACGTTACAAGTTACAGAAAGGCACTTCATTTGTGACACTAAGCAAGAAAAGAATTTTTCTAAAAATACTATCCATCTGTTAACATCAGATGAAGAAAAAGAGTTAGAATTTGGTACCAAGGTTCATATGATATTAGAACAATTGGACTTTAAAAATCCTAATTTAGATCATCTAGATATTTCTAGCTATATCAAAAAGAAAATAGAAAAATTTTTAAATCAAAATCTAATTAAAAACAATCTAAATTCTAAAATCATAAAAGAGTATGAATTTATGGATACTACAAATGATATAGATAGTCACGGTATAATTGATTTATTAATTGAAAATGATGAAGAAGTAATAATAATAGATTATAAATTAAATAATATTGTAGATGACGCTTATAAAAAACAATTATTAGGTTATAAAGACATGATAAAGAATAAAACAGCAAAACCTATAAAGACCTACTTATATTCTATTATTCAAGAAGAATTTAAAAAAATAAAAGATTCAGATTAAATAATGTCTGAATCTTTTTAATAAAAATTATATGGATTTAAGGCTGTACCACCATAATAGGGATAACCAGTCCAAATAGAAAAATGTAAGTGAACACCTGTTGCTCTTCCTGTAGCGCCAGCTCCACCAATTACAACGCCTTTGCCAACTCTTTGACCATTATAAACATATATACTAGTAAGGTGAGCATACATTGCATACTTTCCATCATCATTTTTTACAATAATATAATTACCATTTACTGGAGTATAACTAGCTGTAACAACTTGTCCACTAAAAACAGTATATATATTTGAGTTATAACCTATACCAGCAATATCAATTCCATCATGTCCGTAAGAAAAATATGTTGAAATATAATAATTACCATTTGTTGGCCAACAATAACTATTATCTATAGGTACATTATTGCTTACTGGAGTAGCTAAATTATTATTATTGTTATCAACACTTGTTTTATTTTCGTTAGCTGTCTCATTATTGTTATTTATGTTATACTCCACAAAACTTAAACTATTATTATCCGCTTTAAAATGATTTTTAATATTAGGCATAAAAAAATATATAATGCACTACCGGATGTAAAAACAAATAAAACTAAAATAAGTCTTAAAAATTAATTTCTTATGTTTAATTGCGCCCCTTAAAACTCTAAACTTCTTAAGAATATAGTTATCAATATAGTTTTTTAAAGCACATTTTTACAAAATTAATCTTATTAGAAATAATTTTTAAAATATATGTAGCAATCTTTCTAACTAACTTTTTAATTAAATTCCATAATTTATCAAGCATATAGTATTCCCCTTCAGAGTACATATAATAACAAAAAAAAAAAACGTTTTTGTAAATAAATATTTTCTTTTTCTTTTTTCATAATTAGCTTTTTATGATACAATCAACACGTAGAAAGAAGGAATTAATATGGACGAAAAAACATTAGTATTTGGACATAGAAAAAACCAGATACAGATTCAATAACTGCTAGTATCAGCCTATCATATTTAAAAAATCAGTTAGGGTGAGAACACAGAACCACGTGCTTTAGGTAGCCTAAACAAAGAAACAAAATACGCCCTAAATTATTTCGGAGTAGAAGAACCAGATTATTTAAATGACGTAAAATTACAATTAAAAGATATCAACTATCATAAAGATTTCATTCTAGATGAAAAAGAAACTATCTATGATGGTTATAAGTATATGTTAAAAGAAGGATTAACAGGTATTCCTATAGTTAAAGGTGAACGTGATTTTGTAGGACTTTTAACAATGAAAGATTTATCAAGGGCCTTTTTAAATGCAGATGATAATAAAATATTTACATCATATGATAATATTATAAAAGTATTAAATGGTAGTAAAATAAGCAAAGTAGATGAAGAAATAAAAGGAAAACTATTAGTAGGGGCTTATGAAACAGATACCTTCAAAAAAAATATTGAATTAGATAAAGAAATTATCTTAATAGTTGGAGATAGACAAGAAATAATAGAACATGCTATTTCATCTGGTGTACAGTTAATTGTAATAGCTGGAAATGGTAATATAAAAGAAAGTCTTATTAAAGAAGCAGAAAATAATCAAGTAAATATTATTAGAACACCATATGATACTTATCATACTTCTAAACTAATATCTTTAAGTAGTTATTTAAAAACAATGGTATGTAGTTATAATCCAACTAAATTTGAACAAACAGATTATGTTGATACAATATTAGACATAAATAATAAACTACGTCATACAAATTATCCAGTAGTAGATAAAGACAATAAATGTTTAGGGCTATTACGTATTACTGATTTATCAGATAAGAAACCTAAAAAAGTAATATTAGTTGATCATAATGAAAAAATTCAAAGCGCTGAAGGTATAGAAGAAGCTAAAGTATTAGAAATTATAGATCACCATAACATTGGAAGTGTTACAACAGACGCTCCAATAAACTTTAGAAATATGTCAGTAGGATCAACATGTACTATTCTTTATACCTTATATAAAGAAAAAAATGTTGAAATACCAAAACATATAGCCGGTATGATGTTATCAGGTATATTATCTGACACTCTAATATTAAAAAGTCCAACCGCAACACCACTAGATAGAGAAGCTGTAGTTGAACTTGCTAAGATTGCTGAAGTAAATTATGAAGAGTATGGTATGGATTTATTAAAGGCTGGAACTTCACTAGAGGGTATGAGCATTGAGGATGTTTTATATAACGACTTTAAATTATATACTGTAAATGACAAGACTTTCGGAGTAGGTCAATTCTTTACTATGAACTTTGATGATATTAAGAAAGATATGGATAAATATCTTAATGTTTTAGATGAGGTAGCTGAAGCTAACAATTATAATTTAGTAGCTTTATATGTCACTGACATTATTAGAAATGGTTCATATATTTTATATAATAAAAAAGGTGAAGAAATTATTACTCAAAGTTATGATAAAGTACTAAGTCAAGGTGAATTCATTGAAAACTGTGTATCACGTAAAAAGAATGTTATTCCATTAATTATGGATGCTATTGAAGGTTAAAAGGCTTTTAATAAAGCCTTTTTTCTTGCCAAAATTTCATTTTTTGTGCTATAATAGCGGCAATTAATGAGGTGGTATAAATGCAATTCATTACAGATAATTTTTCTAATGTAAAAAAAGATCTTTTAAGAAGTTTAATAGCCATAAAATATTCTAATAATATTGACAAAATAACTGATGCATATCGTACTATGATTTTTTTTTTCAAGATGATATAACAATAGAATCATCCATAATACCATCAATTGAAAGAAAAAAAACCCAAGAAATAAATCATTATATTTCGAATATGAGACAAAAAAGAACTAAATAATTATTCTAACATAAGCCCTTTTAGTTAAAAAAATCTATTGGAAGACCAAATAGCATTTTTTAACACCATTTTATCAAAAGTACAGAAACAAAGCCACATAAAACTTTTTCTTCCTCCCTTATTTATAAAATATTGTCAGAGTACTATGAAAAAAATGATGAGTGCTCCTTATCAATTTTAAATAAGTGTATAATTGAAAAAACAATTCGCCCACTACATAATAGACTTTATGAAGGTAAAAATCTTACTTCATGCCTCCTAAAAAATAAATATATAGAAATAGATCAAAAGTATAATTTTAATACCATGATTAATCTTGTTCATGAAATTGAACATATCAAGAAATTAACTGAATTAACAAATAATAAAGAATACAAGCAGGTTAACCAATTTGTTTATCAAAACGATTTGCTTGAATTAGCGCCATATCAAAAGGTAAATGACTTTCTTAATTTTTTAATTGAAAATAACTATTGTCTAGACGAAGTTTATCTATTTTTAAGAGAGTCTATAAACAGTTATACCTCATTTCTTAATTACTTTTTAAATAATGAGGACATGTTAAAAGATTCAAAACAATTGACTTTATTAGCAAGCCTTAAAGATATTTATGGTAATCTATTTGCAAATTTCTTATCAATGAATGAGAAAATAACTATAAAAGATGACAATTCTGTATTAATAAATGAGGAATTCTTTAGCAATGGAGAATATAGCCATAAAGATCTAACAGAATCAGCAATATATCCTGTTCTCCAACTCCAAAAAATAGAAAATAAAAAACGTTTATAATTGTTAAGAAATATAAATTAGTGTATAATAACTATGTTAGTGTTTTAAGACACACTTTAAGGGAGGAAATTCTTATGATAACAAAACCTAAAAGGTACAAGTGATATATTTGGTAAAAAAGCTAAAAAATGGAAATATATAGAAGAAATAGTAGATGGCGTAATGCAAAAATACAATTACACATATATCCGTACACCATTATTTGAATCAACTGATTTATTTCATCGTGGTATAGGAGATACAAGTGATATAGTTACAAAAGAAACTTATGATTTTTCAGATCGTGGAGGTAGAAGTTTAACTCTTCGTCCAGAAGGAACTGCTGGAGTAGTACGTAGTTTTATAGAAAACAAAATGTATGGTAATAACGATTTACCTGTAAAATGTTATTATAATGGTACAATGTATCGCTATGAAAGACCTCAATTAGGTAGAGATCGTGAATTAACTCAATTTGGTTATGAAGTATTAGGATCATCTGATCCATTTAGTGATGCGGAAGTTATTTCTCTAGCCGTAAATATTTATAAAATGTTAGGTCTAAAAAACATAAAGGTTGAAATCAATTCCTTAGGTGACAATGAATCAAGAATAATAGCTATCGTAATGCACTTCTTGACTATTTAACACCTTATGCTGATAAGCTATGTGATGATTGTAAAAAAGACTTGAAAAAAATCCTCTTCGTATCCTTGACTGTAAAATAGATGGAGAAAGCGAAATAGTAAAGAATGCTCCTACAACAATTGACTATTTAAATGAAGACAGTAAAAAACGTTTTGACGAAGTAAAAGAATATCTAGATATATTAGAAATTCCTTATGAAGTAAATCCTCAAATCGTGCGAGGACTTGATTATTACAATCACACCGTATTTGAAATAAAAAGTCGATCTTGATGCTTTAAATAACGCTCAAACAATTGGTGCTGGAGGAAGATACAATGGCCTTGTAAAAAAGAACTTGGTGGTCCAGATACTCCATGTATAGGTTTTGCATCAGGTATCAGTCGTGTTCTTTTTGGCTTTAGAAGAACAAGAAGTTGAACTTCCGATAAAAGATGATATAGATTTATTTATAATGTATGTCAATGATGAAGAAAAAAAAATATGCTCTATATTTGCAACAAAATTAAGAATGGCTGGTTTTCAACTGACACTGAATATATACTGGTAGAAGTTTAAAAGCCCAGTTTAAACAAGCTGATAGACTAAAAAGCTAAATTTTACTAATATTAAATAGTGATGATTTAAATAATGGTGAAGTTCAAGTAAAGAATTGTACCACAAAGAAGAAGAAAAATTCAAATAGAATATTTAATTTACTATTTAGATGAAAAACTAGTAGATGATGAATCATGCGATTTTGATTTAGAAAAACTAGAGACAAATTTAGCAACAGATAACTGTTGCTGTGATGATTATTGTGCTCATCATCATGAAGGAGAAGATTAAAATGAGAATATACACCAAAAGATTTAAATAAACATTTAGATCAAAAAATCGAATTTAGTGGATTTGTTGATAGTATTAGAAACTTACAATGGGTTCAATTTACTTAATAGTTAAAGGATTTAACAGGAAAAGTTCAAGTTACCATTGAAAAAGTGAAAAAAAAAAAACAAAAATGGTAGAATTAATTGAATCTTTACCACTTGAAAGTACAGTAAAAATAACTGGAAAATTAATCTCATCTCCTAAAGTTAAATTAAATAAAACTGGAGATAATTCGGAAAAAAATAAAGTCACAAGTAAAAGCGAACATGAAATTCCATTTAACTATAAAATATTGATGGTGTAAACTTAGATACTCGATTAGATTATAGATTTATAGATTTAAGAAGTGAAAAGAATCAATTAATGTTTATGGTACAATCATCTTTTATAAAATATATGAGAATATCTATATAACAACAACTTTATAGAAATTCATACTCCTAAATTAATAGGTGCAGCAAGTGAAAGTGGGGCAGAAGTTTTTGAAGTTAAATACTTTGATCGTAAGGCATACCTTGCTCAATCACCTCAATTCTATAAACAAATGGCTATGGCTAGTGGACTAGAAAAAAATATTTGAAGTTGCCCCATGCTTTTAGAGCAGAAAATTCTAATAACTTCAAGACATGCTACTGAGTTTACCAGTTTTGATGTTTTTTCATACAATAACAGCTATGAAGATGTTGCATGAATTTAGAAGCTGAAATGTTAACATATGCCATTACTAAAATTAAAAGAAGAATTTGGCGAAAAAGTAAAAAAGAAACATTTGGACTTGATATAGTAGTTCCAACATTACCTTCAATGAAATTAAAAGCATCGCCATACGCTGATCGGTAGTCTTACCGAGCTTACGAGTTCCGGGCATTTCAGTTTCCTCCTTGTAAGGATATGCGCACAGGGGGCGCGTTAGTTGTTCTCTTCGTCGGCCAGGGACAGGCCCATTGCCTCCAGCTTGCCGATGACCTCCTCCAGGGACTTGCGGCCCAGGTTGCGAACCTTCATCATGTCCTCCTCGGTTTTGGAGATCAGATCCGCGACGTTGTTGATGTTGGCGCGCTTGAGGCAGTTGAAGCTGCGTACGGACAGGTCAAGTTCTTCGATGGTCATCTCAAGGACCTTGTCGCGGTGCGTTTCCGCCTTCTCGGCCATCGTGGGCTTGCTGGCCACGGTCTCGGAGAGATTCGTGAACAGGCTCAGGTGGTCGGAGAGGATCTTCGCGCCGAGGCTGACGGCATCTCTTGCAGAGATGGTCGAGTCCGTCCAGACTTCCAGTGTCAGCTTGTCGAGTCTGTCATGCTGCCTACGCGGGTGTTCTCTACGGTGTAATTCACCTTGTACACGGGGGTATAGATGGAGTCGATGGGAATCACGCCGATGACGCCGGGCCGCTGGGCCTTGTTCCGGTCGGCGGACACATAGCCCCGGCCGTGGCTCAGGGTGATTTCCATGCTCAGGGTGGCACCCACATCCAGGGTGGCCAGGTGCAGCTCGGGGTTCAGGACCTCGACCTCACCGTCGCTCTTGATGTCGCCGGCCGTCACCTCGCAGGGACCAGCCGCCTCAATATAGACGGTCTTGTTGCCCTCGCAGTGCAGCTTGGTCAGCAGACTTTTCACGTTCAGAACGATCTCGGTCACGTCCTCTTTCACACCGGGGATGGTGGAAAACTCATGCTGCACGCCGGCGATCTTGATGCTGGTGGCCGCCGTGCCGGGCAGAGAGGAGAGCATGATGCGCCGCAGCGCATTGCCCAGGGTCGTTCCGTAACCGCGCTCCAGGGGTTCGATCACATATTTTCCATAGGAAGCATCGCCGGGCGTTTCGATACACTCGATCTGGGGCTTCTCAATTTCGATCATGCAGTACCCTCCTTCATTCTCGTTACGGTGCGGACAAGTCCGCACTTACTTGGATTCCTTTGCTTTATGAGGGTCTCGACCCTATTACTTGGAGTACAACTCGACGATGAGGTGTTCCTCAATGGGCATATCAATGTCCTCGCGGGCAGGCATCTTGGTGACGGTGCCCTTCAGGGCATTCTTGTCACGCTCCAGCCACTGGGGACGGTGACCAGCGGGGCATCCTCGCCGGTCAGGCGCTTGAAGGCCACGGAGGAGCGGCTGCTCTCGCGGACCTCGATGACATCGCCAACGCGAACCAGATAGGAGGGGATGTTCACCTTCTGGCCGTTGACGGTGAAATGCGCATGGTTCACCAGCTGACGGGCCTCACGGCGGGTCATGGCAAAGCCCAGACGATACACCACGTTGTCCAGGCGGCGCTCCACCAGGGTCAGCAGGTTCTCGCCGGTCTTGCCGGGCATCCGGGAAGCCTTCTCATAGTACATATGGAACTGCTTCTCCAGGATACCGTAGACGAACTTGACCTTCTGCTTCTCGTTGAGCTGGATGGCATACTCGCTCTTCTTCTTTCTCATCTGGCCGCCGGGGTTGCGCTTGGTCTCCTTCTTGGAGTAACCCATGACGGTAGGAGAAATGCCCAGCGCCTTGCAGCGCTTAGCAATAGGCTGCATATTCTTAGCCATATCTTACTTATCCTCCTTGTTCCGATTACACACGCCGACGCTTGGGGGGACGGCATCCGTTGTGGGGGATGGGAGTGACGTCCTTGATCATGGTCACCTCCAGGCCCACGGCCTGCAGCGCGCGGATGGCGGCCTCACGACCCTGGCCAGGACCCTTCACGAAGACCTCAACGGTCTTCAGGCCATGCTCCATGGCGGCCTTGGCGGCGGTCTCGGCGGCGCTCTGTGCGGCGAAGGGGGTGGACTTCTTGCTGCCGCGGAAGCCCAGGCCGCCGGAGGAAGCCCAGGACAGTGCGTTGCCCTGGCTGTCGGTCACGGTGACCATGGTGTTGTTGAAGGAAGAACGGATATGGACCTGGCCCTTCTCGACGTTCTTCTTTCACGACGGCGGCGAATAACCTTCTTACCGGTCTTAGCGTTAGCCATATTCTATCTTCCCTCCTTACTTCTTCTTGTTGGCGATGGTCTTCTTGGGGCCCTTGCGGGTGCGGGCGTTGGTCTTGCTGCGCTGGCCGCGCACGGGCAGGCCGCGGCGATGACGGGTGCCGCGGTAGCAGCCGATCTCCGTCAGACGCTTGATATCCAGAGCAACCTGACGGCGCAGGTCGCCTTCCACGGTATAGCTCTGGTCGATGGCTTCACGAAGCTTGGCTTCGTCGGCCTCGGTCAGATCCTTCACGCGGGTGTCGGGGTTGATCCCAGTCTGCGCCAGGATGTCCTGGGCGCTCTTTCTGCCAATACCGTAGATATAGGTCAAACCGATTTCGATTCGCTTATCCTTGGGCAGGTCAATACCGGCAATACGTGCCATACTTTAAAGCACCTCCACTTTCTACTTAGCCCTGACGCTGCTTGTGCTTGGGATTCTCGCAGATCACCATAACGCGACCTTTGCGGCGAATGATCTTGCACTTTTCGCACATGGGCTTCACGGACGGTCTTACTTTCATGTCAATAAACCTCCTACTTACTACGCCAGGTAATCCGGCCGCGGGTCAGATCGTAAGGAGACATCTCCACTGTCACCTTGTCGCCGGGCAGAATCCTGATGAAATTCATTCTGAGCTTTCCGGAAATATGCGCTAAGATAGTGTGACCATTTCCAATGTCAACTTGGAATGTGGTGTTGGGCAGTGATTCAACCACCACTCCCTCAACTTCGATCATGTCGGATTTTGCCAAGTGTTATCCCTCCTGGTCCTGATTACCGCCGCTGACTGCGGCTAAGGCTTTACGAAGCTCACTATTTGTGATTTTTTCGCTGCTTCTGATCTTGTCGGCAGCGGGGCCGCTGCCCTCCTCCACCAGCTCCACATGCTTGCGGCGCTTGCGCTTGGGGCTTTCCACGCGGCGGCGTCTGCCGTCCGCCAGCAGGAGGAAGTCTCCCTCCGTCGCAAGCACGAAGAAGAGGCTTCCCGCGTCCCTGCCGGCGATAGATTTTACGATGTTGGATCTGGCAATGTCCATACGCTCACACCAAAGAGCCCTCGGGGTCCGTCAGAAGCTCCGGGTCCCCGGCGGTGATGAGAACGGTGTTCTCATAGTGGGCGGCGTATTTGCCGTCCGCCGTGCGAACGGTCCATCCGTCGGGCATCTGCACAATGGCGGCGGAGCCGGCGTTGACCATGGGCTCCACGGCGATGGTCATGCCCCGCAGCGGTGGGGCCATGGCCGCAGGGCGTATGTGCCCTCACAGTTCAGCATGTTGCAGCCCGATGGTGACCCACATACCGATCCGGCGCCGCCTGCATATCGGCATACGCCTGAACGGCGGCGGAGATGTCGGACAGGCGATAGCCCTCCCGGGCGTACTTGATGCCCTCAAAGAAGCTCTGCTGGGTGGCACGGATCAGCCGCAGCGCCTCGTCGGACACCTGCCCGCAGGGGTAGGTGCCGGCGCAGTCGCCATGGAAGCCGCCGATGAACGCGCCCACGTCCACGCTGACGATGTCACCCTCCTGCAGCACCCGCTTGCCGGGGATGCCGTGGATGATCTCATCGTTGACGGAGACGCACACGCTGGCCGGATAGCCGTTGTAGTGCAGGAACGACGGGGTCGCTCCCTGCTCGGTGATGAACTTATAGACTGCCTTGTCAATTTGTTGGGTTGTTACGCCGGGTTTTACCATATCCCGTGCCACAGCACGGGCAGCCGCGGTAATCTTTCCCGCCCGGCGCATCAGTGCGATCTCGTGCGCGCGGATTTCAGCGTGATCATTCAGGTCACTCCCACCACGCAGGATGTCTGGTGATAGCCACGGTGGCCTCTCCACAAAGCCAGAATCCCACGGGCTCGGCGTGAAACCCTTCGGGGCTTCTCTTTATGATAAACCGCCAGCCGGTCACGGAAGGACCGTCTCGCATCCTTGCGCTGCACGAGCTTGCCGCCGCACACGTCGCACACGCCCTCGGTCTTGGGAGGGATGTTCACGATGTGATAGCTGGCGCCGCAGCTCTCGCAGACACGGCGGCCACCCATACGAGCCACGATCTTTTCATCGGGGATCTCGATGGCCACCACGGCGTCGAAGCTGATGCCGGCCTGTTCCATGGCTCGGCCTGGGCGATGGTGCGGGGCACCCCGTCCAGAATGTAAAGCGTTGGCACAGTCGGACTCCTGCAGACGTCGGATGATGCCGATGATGACTTCATCGGGCACCAGGCGGCCGGCGTCCATGTACTCCTTGGCACGAAGGCCCGTGGGCGTACCGTTTTTGACGGCGGCGCGGAGGATGTTGCCGGTGGAAATGGTGGGCACATTGAGCTTTTTCTTGAGAATGTCAGCCTGAGTGCCCTTCCCGGCACCCGGAGCGCCTAAAAGGATCAGTTTCATATTGCACACCTCGATTATTCCAGGAAGCCCTTATACTGACGCATCAGCATCTGGGACTCCAGAGCCTGGACGGTCTCCAGCGCCACACCCACAACGATGATGACGGAGGTGCCGCCGATGGACAGAGCCGCGACATTGACGATCTTGCCAATGATCAGAGGCAGAATGGCCACGATACCCAGATACACGGCGCCGAAGAGCGTGACCTTATTGAGGACCTTCTGAATGAACGCAGCGGTGGGATTGCCCGACGGAAGCCGGGAATGAAGCCGCCGTTCTTCTTCAGGTTGTTGGAGATCTCCACGGGGTTGAACTGGATGGTGGCGTAGAAGTAGCTGAAAGCGATGATCATCAGGAAATAGAAGATCATGTACAGCACAGACTTGGTGTCGATGGCGTTCAGAAGCCATACCAGAAGGGTGCCCTCCTTCGGCTGCTTGCAGAAAGCGGCGATGGTGGAGGATCATGGCGATGAACTGGGCAGATGATAACCGAACGCATATTCACCTTCGCTGGTGGATGCCTGGCCGCCGCCGCGGTTGCGACCTGAACGCAGCTACCGGG